>Ga0208621_1000171_pt1 | contig 19442 bp, 12 predicted proteins | sample CryBogCBH26May08_FD_184617 | JGI IMG/M metagenome (GOLD analysis project Ga0208621, IMG submission 184617) | Freshwater microbial communities from Crystal Bog, Wisconsin, USA - CBH26May08 (SPAdes) (version 2) | ecosystem: Environmental > Aquatic > Freshwater > Lake | place: Crystal Bog... | reverse complement strand
TTCCATTCTTTATCTTTATTTATTTTTTCCTCTTTGTTTGTTTGTTTTTTATATTTAACTTTTGGTTTTATTTTTCGTTGAATGTTATTTGTGTTATTTGTGTTATTTGTGTTATTTGTTTTATTTGTTTTATTTGTTTTATTTGTTTTATTTGTTTTATTTGTTTTATTTGTTTTATTATTAAACAATATAATAAAGGAATATATATATTCCTTTATTATATTGTTAATAATTAATAATTATTAATTGAAAAGTTTTACATATAAAAACAAAGAGTAGTAAGAATAGTATTTCTATAAAAGCTATTTGGCGAAACACGTCAAAAATATTATAAATAATCTCACTTTTCAGTTCATTTTCAAAAAGAACTTGACCAAGCGGTTGAGAATTCAGACCTTTCTTACAAGTTTTATACTTTGAGAGAAATAGAGAATATATAAGATTACATTTTACATGTATTCAATATAATTAAGGATTTAATGATCTAGTTAAATCAACTAGAACGATTTGTCAACTCAAAATGATAATAATTATTATTCAATGAAAAAAAAATTTTAGAGGGGCTTGACAAATGAATTTTAATTTGTGTATAATGAAAAGCGGAATACAAAAATGATCTACTTTGAAAAAACAATCTTTTGAAAAAAAGAAAAAAGAAATACGGAAAAAAAAAATCGTAAGATTTTTTATTAAGAGTTTGATCCTAGCTCAGGATGAACGCTAGCGGTATGCTTAACACATGCAAGTCGTACGGAAAAGCAATTTTTAGTGGCGAACGGGTGAGTAACGCGTGAGAATTTGCCTCTAGGAAGAGGATAACTATTAGAAGTAATAGCTAAAACTCTATATGCCTTATCAGGTGAAAAAGGAAACTTGCCTAAAGAGAAGCTCGCGTCTGATTAGCTAGTTGGTGGGGTAAAGGCCTACCAAGGCGACGATCAGTAGCTGGTCTGAGAGGATGATCAGCCACACTGGAACTGAGACACGGTCCAGACTCCTACGGGAGGCAGCAGTGAGGAATTTTCCGCAATGGACGCAAGTCTGACGGAGCAATACCGCGTGAAGGATGAAGGCCTATGGGTTGTAAACTTCTTTTCTCAAGGAGGAAGATCTGACGTTACTTGAGGAATAAGCATCGGCTAACCCTGTGCCAGCAGCCGCGGTAATACAGGGGATGCGAGTGTTATCCGGAATCATTGGGCGTAAAGCGTCTGCAGGTTGGAAAGTAAGTCTTTTGTTAAAACTTCAGGCTCAACCTGAAATCCGCAAAAGAAACTTCTTTTCTAGAGTAGGTTAGAGGTAAAGGGAATTTCCAGTGGAGCGGTGAAATGCGTAGAGATTGGAAAGAACACCAAGAGCGAAAGCACTTTACTGGGGCCGTACTGACACTCAGAGACGAAAGCTAGGGGAGCAAACAGGATTAGATACCCTGGTAGTCCTAGCTGTAAACGATGGATACTAGATGTTGCCAGCTTTGGTTGGCAGTGTCGTAGCTAACGCATTAAGTATCCCGCCTGGGAAGTATGCTCGCAAGGGTGAAACTCAAAGGAATTGACGGGGGCCCGCACAAGCGGTGGATTATGTGGTTTAATTCGATGCAACACGAAGAACCTTACCAGGGCTTGACATGAATAGAAGTTTTTTGAAAGGAAAACATGCCAAGGCCTATTACACAGGTGGTGCATGGCTGTCGTCAGCTCGTGTCGTGAGATGTTAGGTTAAGTCCTGCAACGAGCGCAACCCTTGTTTCTAGTTAATATTCTAGAAAGACTGCCGATTATAAATCGGAGGAAGGTGAGGATGACGTCAAGTCATCATGCCCCTTATGCCCTGGGCTACACACGTAATACAATGGATATGACAAAAAGTTGCCAATTTGTGAAAATGAGCTAATCTCTAAACATATCCTTAGTTCAGATTGTAGGCTGCAACTCGCCTACATGAAGGTGGAATCGCTAGTAATTGCAGGTCAGCTATACTGCAGTGAATCCGTTCCCGGGCCTTGTACACACCGCCCGTCACACTATGGGAGCTGATTATACCCAAAGCTATTATTTTAACCGCTGCTTTTTCGTGGAGGAAAATATCTAAGGTAGAATTGGTGACTGGAGTGAAGTCGTAACAAGGTAGGGCTACTGGAAGGTGGTCCTGGATTACCTCCTAACGAAAAAGTAGATGGATCGTGGGCTCTTAGCTCAGTTGGTTAGAGCGCGTCCCTGATAAGGACGAGGTCTCAGGTTCGAGTCCTGAATGGCCCACACCAAAAAATATTTGAAAACAAATCAGAATACTAAAGAGAGAGTGGGGGATATAGCTCAGTTGGTAGAGCGTTGCTTTTGCACGGCAGATGTCAGCGGTTCGAGTCCGCTTATCTCCAACCTTTAAAAAAAAGAAAAAAAAAATTGCTTAAGAAAAGAAGAGCTTGTGAGGGATCCCTTGGTATCTAGAAGCGATGAAGGACGTGGTTACCTGCGAAATTGTTCGGGGAGTGGGAAGCACGCTTTGATCCGGACGTATCCGAATGAGGAAACTTATAACTTTCTTGTTACTGAATGAATAAGAAGAAAGAGCGAACCCTGGGAATTGAAACATCTTAGTACCAGGAGGAAAAGAAAGTAAAAACGATTCCCTTAGTAGCGGCGAGCGAAATGGGACCAACCTAAACTATTTTTTTTTTTACGAAAAAAGAATAGGGTGCGGAATAGAAAACGAGAGAACTCAATCGAAAGAAAAAGATCTGAACGAAAAAAAAAGAAATTAGGTGAAGTAATTGGAAAATTACACCAAAGAAAGTGATAGTCTTGTAACCGAAAATTTCTGAACAAACTCTATTTCCCAAGTAGCATGAGGCACGTGGAATCTCGTGTGAATATACGAGGACCACCTCGTAAGGTTAAATATTCCTAGATGTCCGATAGCGAAGAGTACCGCGAGGGAAAGGTGAAAAGAACCCCGGGAGGGGAGTGAAAAGAACGTGAAATTGCAAGCTTACAAACAGAAGAAGAACGACTTAGCGTTTGACTTCGTGCCTGTTGAAGAATGTTCCGGCGACTTATAGTGTGTGGTTGGTTAAGATCTGTAAAGTACGGAGCCAGAGTGAAAGCGAGCTTGAATAGAGCGAAAAAAAAAATCACATATTATAGACCCGAACCCACTTGATCTAACCATTTCCAGGATGAAACTCAGGTAACACTGATTGGAGGTCCGAACCGACTAATGTTGAAAAATTAGCGGATGAGTCGTGGTTAGGGGTGAAATGCCAATCGAAAGTGGAGCTAGCTGGTTCTCCCCGAAATGTATTTAGGTGCAGCGATTACGTGATGGAATATAGGGGTAAAGCACTGTTTCGGTGCGGGCTGGTAACTCGGTACCAAATCGAGGCAAACTCTGAATACTATATTTCGATGAAACTAATCAGTAAGACTACGAGGGATAAGCTTCATAGTCAAGAGGGAAACAGCCCAGATCACCAGCTAAGGCCCCAAAATAATGGTTAAGTGATAAAGGTAGTGAAAAGGCTTAGACAACCAGGAGGTTTGCTTAGAAGCAGCAATCCTTTAAAAAGTGCGTAATAGCTTACTGGTCTAGCAATTTTGCGCCGAAAATTTACGGGACTAAATCATTTGCCGAAGCTGTGAGATATGAAACAAAATGATTTTTTGTCAAAAAAAAATCCATTGAAAGTAATATCGGTAGGGGAGCGTTCCATGATAGGTTGAAGTGTTAGCGAAAGCGAATATGGACGAGATGGAAGTGAGAATGTCGGATTGAGTAGCGAAAACATTGGTGAGAATCCAATGCTCCGAAACCCCAAAGTTTCCTCCGCAAGGTTCGTCCACGGAGGGTTAGTCAGGACCTAAGGCGAGGCTGAGAAGCGTAGTCGATGGACGATTGGTGAATATTCCAATACTTATTCTTATTGGTAACGAGGGACGAAGAAGGCTATGCTAGCCGGATATTGGTTACCGGTTCAAATCCAGAAGGTGATGACGATTAGAGAAAATAATCTGAGCTGAAAGATGAGTCCAAGACGTTGAAAGTCAAAGTAGTTGATGTCATACTTCCAAGAAAAGCTCGCAATGCTTTAAATAAGAATAACCTGTACTTGAAACCGACACAGGTGGGAAGGTAGAGTATACCAAGGAGCGCGAGACAACTCTCCTTAAGGAACTCGGCAAAATAGCTCTGTAACTTCGGAAGAAAGAGTACCTTTTTTTACAATTAGGTTGCAATATCAAGTTCCAAGCAACTGTTTAGCAAAAACACAGGTCTTCGCTAAGTCGTAAGACGATGTATGAGGGCTGACACCTGCCCAGTGCTGGAAGGTTAAAGAAGTCGGTTAGCGTAAGCGAAGCTGGTAACTGAAGCCCCAGTGAACGGCGGCCGTAACTATAACGGTCCTAAGGTAGCGAAATTCCTTGTCGGGTAAGTTCCGACCCGCACGAATGGTGTAATGATTTGGAAGCTGTCTCAAGGAGAGACTCGGCGAAATAGAACTGTCTGTGAAGATGCGGACTACTTGTACCAGGACAGTAAGACCCTATGAAGCTTTACTGTATCCTGATATTGAATTTCGATTTTATTTGCGCAGGCATAGGTGGGAGACTTTGATATTTTTCTTGTGGGAAAAATGGAGTCATCAGTGAGATACCACTCTAATAACATTGACATTCTAACTCCATTCCCTAATCGGGTTGGAAGACAGTTTCAGGTGGGCAGTTTGACTGGGGCGGTCGCCTCCCAAAAGGTAACGGAGGCGTACAAAGGTTTTCTCAGATTGGTCAGAAATCAATCATAGAGTGCAAAGGCAAAAGAAAGCTTAACTGTGAGACCAACAAGTCGAGCAGAGACGAAAGTCGGTCTTAGTGATCTGACGCTGCTGTGTGGAAAGGGCGTCACTCAACGGATAAAAGTTACTCTAGGGATAACAGGCTGATCTTCACCTAGAGTCCCTATCGACGTGAAGGTTTGGCACCTCAAATAGGGGGCGCAGAGTAGAAATATTTTGTGACAATTTGGCTATATGCTGGAAACTCCGTCCATTAAAAATGGTTTAGTATCCTAAAATACGTTGAAAAACGTGAAAATTTTTAGGTGCGGACAATCAGCAGGGAAGTTTCTAAATGATTACTTTTTAGATAACCCCTCAACGACTACACGCCGAACAACCTTTTAGGTTGATGATATAGTCTGAACTTTTAGGCGACTAAAAGGATGAAAATTCGTAAAATAACTTACAGTTCAAATTTTTTTAAAAAGTAAAAAGAAAATGGCACTAACACAACTTCAGAAAGATTTATTGATCGGAACATTGTTAGGCGATGGAAGTTGTCAAACACAAACATCCGGAACGAGTTGGAGATATCGAGCTGTTCAAAAGCTAGCACATCATTCATATTTATTTCATAAGTATGATGTCTTAAAAGATTTCTGTGAAACTCCTCCTAAGTTGTCTGTAGTTGTTGACTCTCGAACAAATAAAGAATATTCTAGATACACATTTCAAACTGTTATTGCCGATGATTTTCGTTTTTATGGAAAATTGTTCTATAAACAACAACCTGATAATTCTTGGAAAAAACTTGTTCCATCTAATATTTCTAGTTTCTTAACACCACAAGCACTTGCTTATTGGTATATGGATGACGGAGCTTTGAAGTGGAGAGGAAAATCAAACGCTGTTAGGATTTGTACAGATTTATTTTCAATTGACGAAATCAAAAGATTAAAAAATGTACTTGAAACTGATTTTTCTTTGAAGGTTTCTCTTCAAAAAAAAGATGCTATTCAAAGACTATGCATTTTAGAAGAATCTTATCCTACACTTAAAGAATTGATATCACCTTTCCTACTTCCTTGTATGTACTACAAATTTCCTGATGGAAATAAAGGAGTCTTTGGTGGTCAAGATATATCAAATGACATTATTAATCGTCTTGATATTCCTAAAGATGGAAATCCAGAGTTTTAACGGTTCGTTAACAAAGAACAAAAAAAAATACTTCTTAGTAATATTTTATTAACATTATTGCGATGTCGGCTCATCGCATCCTGGGGCGGTAGTACGTCCCAAGGGTTGGGCTGTTCGCCCATTAAAGCGGTACGTGAGCTGGGTTCAGAACGTCGCGAGACAGTTCGGTCCATATCCGGTATGAGCGTTAGAGTATTGAGAGTGACCTTTCCTTAGTACGAGAGGATTAGGAAAGATGGACCTCTGGTGTACCAATTATCGTGCCTATCGGTATATGTTGGGTAGCTAAGTCCAGTTAGGATAACCGCTGAAAGCATCTAAGTGGGAAGCCGTCCTCAAGATGAGTACTCTTAGGTTACGGCAAGACGAGCCGTTTGATAGGTATCCGGTGTACGTATAGTAATATATTCAGCCTAGATATACTAAGTAACCATATTCTTAAGCAAACAAATATATTCTTTCTCAATTTCGGTGTCTATAGCATGACGGAACTACTCCATCCCTTCCCGAACATGGTAGTAAAACGTTATTGCGGCGAAAATACTTCTGGAGGAATCCATTGGGAAAATAGCACGATGCCGAAATTTTCTATTTTCTTATATAAAAATGATCCCAATTCTCCTTCTATAAAGATATTATGAAAAAACTTTTTTAAAAATCAAAACTGTTGGGAAAATTTAAAAAAATGTGTCTCTTTTCAAATTTTTACGTTTTGAAAACCTTTTGAAACTACGTAATACTGGTTTTATCAAGCAACTTTTCTTTGATTCCACCAACAATGTTTTTCTTTTTGAAAAAAAAATCAAAAAGTTATTTTCGAGAAAAAATCGTTTTTTTGAACAAAGTGTTTATTTTAAAACAATTTTTATTTTGGTTTACTTATCTGTTGCAAATTTGAATAGCTTTTTACTTTTTTCAGAATCTTTAGAAGGAAAAGGAATAGCGAGCTTTTTTATAGAGTGAAATCTTTATTTTTTCTATTTGTTTCTGTTAAGGCTACAAATAGAATCTTTTTGAAAAGAGTACGTTTTTTCTCATTTTTCTCATTTTATTGGTTTAATTCTAGTTTCTTTTGCCAAACGATTTTTTATTGTGTGAAATAGATTTTTTCATCTTTCTTTTTGGAAAAAAGGTGGTTTGGGATTTTTCTTCTCAGAAAAATTTTTTTGTGCAATCTTCTTCAAGTATTATTCTTTGTTTTTTCTTTTTTCTAAGTTCTATTTAGATTTTTTGATACTTAAACATTTCTTTTCTTTTTTTACTTTGTATTTAACGTGAGTCTTGTTGTTTGATTTTCAAATCAAACCTTCTTTGGATTTTTTTCCAAACTTTTCTGGAGAATGTGTTAGATCACAAAAAAGGAAAAAATTTTTTCCTTAATTGAAGGAAGTTTTTTTTTTTATTTAGAGAGGAGAGAAACAATTCTTCGAAAAATTATTTGAAGAAATTTTTGTTTTTAGATCATCAATCTTAAAACCCTTTTTTATAATGAGTAATTTTATAAAGTTCTGATTTTTAAATTCACTTTTACGAAAAAAATAAAAAGAGAATTTGACTTTTTTGTTTCGTTTCACTTAGCTAAATTTGCTTCTTTATATCTTATTTGATAGATTCTTCAAATCCTACATCTTAACACAATTGTCGTCAGTGATCAGAGAGAACTTGATTCTTTGGTATAAGCTTTTTTTATTCAACTTACTTCTTGTTTTGGAAAACTTTTTTATAGTTCTTTTATCTATTTGTTTTCACACAAATGGTTTTATTGAAGAATTTTTTTTCGAGCTTTCTCATTTGATCAAATAGATTTTTATATTGTTAAGATTTGTAGGATTCTTCGATTTTGTAAAAGAATTTTTTTTTTATTTGAAAAGAAAAAAAAGAATTACCTTTTTTTTCCATCGGGTCCTTTCTTTCTTTTTCCATAAGGCATGGTTGGTGTTCGGATTCTTAACCAAAAGGCTACAGAATCGGGGATCCATGTAAAATATTTTGGAAAACGAGGAAAACGTCCTGTCAAGCTACAGAAGTAACAATAACCAAAGGTACCTAAATAACAAAAAAGAACCATAGTAAAATAGAAGATGGATGCAAGTTCATTGAAATCATCTAACTCATTTGTCCATAGTAAATCAGCTGTCACTTCTGGGAAGCTGGGGCAATAAATTCCTTCCCATACAGACCAACAAAGAAATTGTAGCTGTAATAGAGAAACAACTAACAATATATTAAAACGAACCACTTTGTTGAATTTTAGTGGATTTGTAATGATAAAAAATTGTAGCACCAGATAAAACATTATGAAGACTATTTGTTCACTGAAAAAAAATTTTAACGTGTCATTCTCCAAAAGATTTAGTATAAAATTAGGAAGCTTTCCTTCAAAAAGGTCAATAATTCGACACATGTTGAAAACCAAATCCAAGAATGCGAATAAATAGACAAATGTAAGCTGAATTGTTGGACGAATACCAGGAAACACATCATCAAGGACATCGCCAAGCACTTTGAGTATTGTTATACATTCCAAAACCGTCCACCAAAGGATTTTTATTGTTATTCCGAAAATACGAGATGCTCGTTTTGAAAACACAGCCAATTGTTCTTTTGCTTTTGTAAACCAATCCTTTTTTTTTCGTTTGCGCATTTTTCTTTTTTCTCTTTTGTTTTTTGTTTTGTATGTTTATAAGAAAGAATTCCGTTCCTATTATAATAGAAATTAATATTTTTCTTTAGCAAGTCATCGTTAAAAAAAGAACAAAAATAAAAAAAAAGAAAAAATGAATATTCAAAAAACCCTTTCTGCAATTAAAAGAGAAGCAAGTTTTCTTAAAGAAAAATCATATGAAGAAATTCAACAGGATATTCTTCTGATAAAAAAGAAAATACAGGACCATCAAATCAAAAAGAATACCAAAGAAACAAAAAACTTGTTTTTACCATTTGATTTTGCGAATCCGCAGACGTTAAATCAGATTCTTTCTCCATGGTTTGCTTTGGTGCAAGAAATTTCTTGGCGCACCATAGGAATGAAACATTTTGATACACAATTTAAAGCAGGATGTTTTTTACATCAAGGAAAAATTGTAGAAATGAAAACCGGAGAAGGAAAAACATTTTCTTCCACTCTTCCTGTTTCTTTGAATGCTCTTTTAGGAGAAGGTGTTCATGTTGTAACGGTGAATGATTATTTAGCAGAAAGAGATCAAAAATGGATGGGAAAAGTTTATCATCAATTGGGTTTAACCAGTGGATTGGTAAAAAGTAACAGTTCCAAAAGTGAGAGACAAGAAAGTTATTTTTCTGATATTACGTATGTAACTAATTATGAATTGGTATTTGATTATTTGCGGGATTCTTCTGTTTTGAATTTAAGTGATATTGTACAACGTCCTTTTTCTTATTGTATTTTAGATGAAATTGATTCTATTTTAATTGATGAAGCTCGAACACCTTTGGTTTTATCTACTCCAGACGGATTTGTTGATCTTATCCGTTTATTTAAGGGGCAACAAACTGCTAGAGGATTAAAAGAAAAAGTTCATTTTGAAATTCAAGAAAAACAAAGAGATCTTTTCTTAACGGAAGCTGGGTATGAAAAAATTCTGGAAAGTGTTGGAGAAGTTGATATTTTTAGTGGAGACAATTCTACGTCTATTTTAGAAATTTTAAATGCTTTAAAAGCTATTCATTTGTTTAAGAAAAATAAAGATTATATTATTTCCGAAAACAAAGTTGTTTTGGTTGATGAATTTACAGGACGAGTCATGCCGGATCGACGTTGGAGTTTAGGGATTCATGAAGCTGTTGAAATGAAAGAAAATGTACCTGTAGGAAATCCTACTCGAACTAAGAGTTCTATTACATATCAAAATTTTTTCATGTTATATCCTAAATTAGCTGGTATGACAGGAACAGCAAAAACGGCAGAAATTGAATTTCAAGACTTATATCAATTGGACGTGGTGGTTTTGGAAACAAATAAACCCATGATTCGAAAGGATTATCCTGATAATATTTATCAATCAGAAATGTTCAAATGGAAAGCAGTTTTAAAACAGTCTCAGAAATGTTTTGAACGTGGTCAACCCATTTTAATTGGAACAGCGAGCGTTGAAAAATCAGAATTTTTATCTTCGCTTTTTCATACTGCTCGTATTCCGCATCAAGTTTTAAATGCAAAACCAGAAAATTTAGTTCGTGAAAATGAAATTATTGCGCAAGCTGGAAGAGAACATTCTGTAACCATTGCTACCAATATGGCTGGTCGTGGAACCGATATTATTTTGGGAGGAAATTTTCTTTTTCAAGTCAAAGAAAAAATTTGTTCGTTCTTTTCTTTGGACAAAAACCAGGGGGATTTTTCGTTTGGTAATCTATTTCAAACTAAGATAGAAAGAATAAAACAAATTTATGAACAGAAATATAATCAAAGTGCTCAATTTCAGTTACAAACGGACTTACAAAATCTACCTTATTCGTTGGAAACTTGTGAGTTCTTGTTGAAAGAACTTTATGAACAAGTATCGAAAGAATGTTTTCCTTCTTGGGAAAAAGAAAGTAAAGAAGTCAAAGAAAAAGGAGGGTTGTTTGTTTTAGCAACCGAAAGACATGAAACTCGTCGAATTGACAATCAATTGCGTGGAAGAGCAGGTCGACAAGGTGATCCTGGTATTTCTCATTTTTATCTTTCGTTAGAAGATAAGTTATTAGTTATTTTTGGTGGAGCTAGGATTCAAAAGTGGATGGAATCTTTTGGAGAGGATGATGAAGAGGAAAAAGAAGAACCGTTAGAATCTGATTTTTTAACGAGAAGCGTGGAGAGTGCTCAAAAGAAAATTGAAGCCTATAATTATGAAATTCGAAAAAATGTTTATGAATATGATTCCATTTTAAATAGTCAACGAAAACGTTTGTTTGCTGATCGTTTTGAATTGTTATCAAAAAATATTTATTCTTTTTTTTTATTTCAACTGGTTGAATTTTCTTTTTCAGTAGAGAATAAAAAAAAGAGAGGAAAGAAAAATGTCTCTAGGATTTCAAAAAAAACAAGAATAAAAGAAAGACACGTTGTTTTTTATTCTCATTATAAAACCACGCAAAAAACAAAAATACGAGAAGGCAAAAAAAATAAACGTTTTGCTTTTGATGATTTTTGGATTACCTGTGATTTACGATGGAATCAATCTAATTTGTATCAAAGCGGATTTTTAAAGCAAAACAAACAAGAAGAATGTCTTTTAATTTTAGATCAACAATGGACAAATCATTTAGAAAGAACAGCGTATATGCGCGAAACTATTAATTGGCGTTCTTATGGACAGCGAAAACCATTGGATGAATATAATACGGAAACCATTTCTTCGTACGTACAAATGTTAATACAAATTCGAAATTCTATGTTATACTCCCTCTTGTATAGTTCACTATTAATCGAATAAAGTTAAAAAACTATGTCAAAAAATACATTGAATGGACGTCGTCTAAAAGTTATCAAAACATCGGGATTTCGAGCTCGCTTATCCACAAAAAGTGGACGTAAGATTTTAAAAAATCGTCGACGCCGTGGACGTTGGAATTTATCGATTTAATTTTTTTTTTTTGAGAAGATAAAAGCGAATAAACCCACAAAAAAATAACAAAAAAAAAACAAGAGAACAAACCAAAAGCAATTTCCAATGAATAGAAAATTACAGACTTATACTCGTCTTTTTACGGATTTAAAATTTGCTATTGGGATTCTTCTTTTGATTATTTTTGTGAGTTCTTTAGGATCGATTATTGAACAAGAAGAACCCATTTCTTTTTATGAAGAAAAATATCCTTCCATTCATCCTATTTATGGCTTTATTGATGCCAAATTTCTTTTGCAATTTGGATTCGATCATGTTTATACGGTATGGTGGTTTTTATTGTTATTAATAATTTTGGGAATTTGTTTGATTTGTTGTACAATGACTCGTCAATTTCCTACTTTTTTAAATTCGAAGAAGTCTTTTTTTCAAAAAGAACGACGTTCTTTTGAGCCTTTGCCTTTTTTTGTTCAGATGAAAAATATTGGATATTTGAAAGAATCTTTAGTAGGAAAAATACAAATTTTTAATTTTTATATGTATCAAAGAGGAAATTTTTTGTATGCCTATAAAGGATTAATGGGACGAATTAGTCCTATTTTAGTTCACTTTAGTTTAATTTTATTATTGGTTGGCTCAGCTGGTGGTGCTTTTCAGAATATGAAAGCTCAAGAAATCATTACGAAAGGCGAATTATTTCATATTCAAAATCCGATTCGAGTTGGTTTCTTGACTTCTTTGCCTAATGTTACTTTAAGGGTTAATGATTTTTGGGTTGAATATCAGAACAATCGAATTCATCAGTTTTATTCCAATCTCTCGCTTTTGACTCCCAAAGGAGAAGAAATTCTCGAAAAAACGATTTCCGTGAATAATCCTTTGCGTTCGAATCAATTAGATTTTTATCAAAGTGATTGGAATTTGATTGGAGTTCGTTTGTTAACCACTAGCCAAATTTCTTTTTACGATAAAATCAATGAAGCTAAGAATAGCAAGGAAACAAGAAAAGAAACCAGGATTACTCAGTTTCCTCTTTTTTCGTTTCAAAAAGCTCCTAAATCGTGGATTACCTGGATTCATTCTAATCCAGAAGAAATACGTTCACAATCCAAAGAAGAGGTCTTAGGAACGGAAAAAAAGGATCAAAGGTATCAACAAAAAAGGAAAGATAATCCAACTCTTTTTTCAACAAAGAATTGGATTTTAATTTTTGATCAGTTTCAAAATGTGTTTTTTATTTACGATCAAGAAGGAACGTTTTTAAAAATTCAAAATATCAATGAACAGATGGATTCGGGTCAAAAAATTATTGACATTTTATCATCTACTGGATTGTTAATTAAATATGATCCAACTATTCCTGTCATTTATTTTGGATTTGGACTTTTAATGATTACGACGATTCTTTCTTTTTTATCTTATACTCAGATATGGTTTTTTTGCAAACGAACTGTTTGTTTTGTTGGTTGTGCAACAAATCGAGGTAGAATTGAAACCGAACTTACCTTTGTAAAAATAATACGCTTAACGGAAAAAACATTGCACTCGTCAAAAAAAAAAGAAAATAATTCTTATTTTAATATCAGTAACAACTAAAAAGTACTTTATGGAACATATTTTTAAATAGAATCGATTACGAAAAAATTTTGGTTTTGACAAACAAAATGAATAATATTTTGGGTTTTTTTGTTTATGTTCGATCAATATTTTGTGACTTGGATAAATTTAAATAAGTGTTATTTGATTTGGAGAAATTTTTTTTAGAAGAGTATTTCATGTAAAGATATTATTTTCTGATAAAGTAATATCGTTGGCTTTTCGTAAAAAAGACATCATATATTTTACATAGTTGGAAGAGGAGAGAGACGATAATTATGACAGCAACTTTAGAAAGATACAACAGTCAAAATATTTGGGAACGTTTTTGTTCTTGGATTACAAGTTTAGAAAACCGTTTGTATATCGGTTGGTTTGGTGTAGTTATGATCCCGATGTTATTAACTGCTACAACTTGTTTCATCATCGCTTTTATCGCAGCACCGCCTGTTGATATCGATGGTATCCGTGAGCCAGTTGCTGGTTCATTAATGTATGGAAACAACATTATTACTGGTGCTGTTATTCCAAGTTCAAACGCGATTGGTGTTCATTTTTATCCAATTTGGGAAGCTGCTTCTGTAGATGAATGGTTATATAACGGTGGTCCTTACCAATTAGTTGTTTTACATTTTTTAACAGGTGTTGCTTGCTACATGGGACGTGAATGGGAATTAAGTTTCCGTCTTGGTATGCGTCCATGGATTTTCGTTGCATTCTCTGCTCCAGTAGCAGCTGCTTCAGCGGTTTTCTTAGTTTATCCAATTGGTCAAGGAAGTTTCTCTGATGGTATGCCATTAGGTATTTCTGGAACATTTAACTTCATGTTAGTCTTCCAAGCTGAACATAACATTTTAATGCACCCATTCCACATGGCTGGTGTTGCTGGTGTATTCGGTGGATCTTTATTCTCTGCTATGCATGGTTCTTTAGTTACTTCATCTTTAATTCGCGAAACAGCTGAAGGTGAATCATTAAACTATGGATACAAATTTGGACAAGAAGAAGAAACATACAACATTGTTGCCGCACATGGATACTTTGGACGTTTAATTTTCCAATATGCAAGTTTTAACAACTCTCGTTCATTACACTTCTTCTTAGCTGCTTGGCCAGTAATCGGAATCTGGTTAACTTCGTTAGGAATCAGTACAATGGCATTCAACTTAAACGGTTTCAACTTCAATCAATCAATTGTTGATAGCCAAGGTCGTGTTATCAACACTTGGGCTGACATCGTAAACCGTGCTAACTTAGGTATGGAAGTAATGCATGAACGTAACGCACACAATTTCCCATTAGATTTGGCTGTTGTTGCTCCAGTTATTGTTTCTTAACTTAGTTTAAAAATTTTATTAGTGAAGTGGTATATAAGTAATGCATGAACGTAATGCACACAATTTCCTATTAGATTTGTTTCTTGTTGTTTTAGCTATTACTTATTAACTTAATTTAAAAATTTTATAAATGAAGTATATCAATAGTCTTCTTCCTGAATCAAGTCTAAAACGAAGAATAGTTCAATTTCTGTTTTTTCTTTGGTTCCTTTACAATGTTTTTGACCCAACGACATGCCCTCCTCAATTTCCTTTCCCTATTTGTTTTTAATATTATTTAGAAATTGTAGTTTGGTTTTTAATTAATAAACTACAATTTCTAAATATTATTTAGAAATTGTAGTTTAAATAATGTTCTCAAAGAAAAAACTTATTAGCTTTTTTTTACTTACGAAAAAAATGTTAATACATCTTTAAAAAAACATCGGTCAGTAAGATGGTGGCCATTTTACTGTTGTTATATTTTCTTGTTTGTTGGTAAAAACACTGTGCCCTTCGTATTTTTCTTGGTGTTAAGAACATATGTGTAACGTTTTTGGATACTATTTAAAATCAGTCTACTAGCTTCAGCTATTGACCTTTTTACTGCCCTTAAATCAATGTATTAAAATCGATTCAGTGTTGCCCTTATACTGCCTAAATAGTGATTTTGATTTTTTTTTGTTAAAACAAATCCAAAAAAACGTTTTTTTTTCTTATAATATAAATTTTTTAGATCTTATTTTATATTTTTTTATAATTGGAATAGTTTCTTCAAACATTATTCTTGAAATTTTACTTGGAATGGAAAGATTGAAAGGGATTAGAGTTTTTTTTCTGCTTTCAAACAAATTTTTTAGAGGTGTCTTTTGGTTTTGTCAAAGGATTATTCATTTGCGGACGTGAAGATTCTATTTGTGGAATTCTTTTTTATTTATTGCGGACGGAGAGACTTGAACTCTCACGAACATTATTCATCAGATTCTAAGTCTGGGGCGTCTACCATTCCGCCACGTCCGCTTCTAGTAAAAAGCGGGTAGTAAATAAAAGTTACTTTTTTTCTGTTTCCCGCTTTTTTTTACTCTTTTTATTGGTCTTTTTTATTCAATAGTTTGTACTAGAACGTCAATAATATTGACAAACCCAGAGGAAGTGAAAGAAACTTTTCCATTTTCCAATGCGTATAAAGTATGGTCTCGTCCACATCCTACGTGTGTTCCTGGTTTAAATTTTGTTCCTCGTTGACGAACAATAATGGATCCTTTTTTTACTTGTTGATTTCCACTTGCTTTTATTCCTAGTCGTTTGGCTTGAGAGTCCCGTGTATTTTTCGTGCTCCCTGCCCCCATTTTGTGAGCCATTTTTATTTTCCCTTTTTTTTTCAAATGGATTTGGTTGTTAACGTGTAATATCGACTTGTACGCGCGTATAACCTTGACGATGTCCACGAACACGAGTATATTTTTTTTTTGGTTTTGTTTTTAAAACTGTTATTTTTTTTCCTTTGACTTCTTGGACGATTTTTACTGGTATTTTACTTTTTTCTAAAAAAGGTTTTCCAATTTGAACTTTGGTTGCATTTTTAAATAATAAGATTTTATTTAAATAAACAAAATTTCCTAAAATTTTTCTTGAAAAGATGTTAGTTTGAATAAATTTATTCCATTCTTGAATAACATCTAAATCATACCATTGTCCTGGTTGAAAAAAACATTGTTTTCCTGAAACTTGAGCAATAATATAATGATTTGTGAGATTTTGTTCTCTCATAGTTTTTTTTTTCACCATTTTTTTCTTTCTTCTTTTATCATACTGAAATTTCATCTTTGTGTAAAGATGGAATTCTTTCTTATATTATATTATGCTAACGGTATTTAAGAGTTTTTAAAGATTGTTTGCTGATTGATTCCGCTGGTTAACAAAAATTGACTTTTATTACTATACCTGTTATCAAAATTATTTTACGATAAGTTTTTAAGTACTTATCATCTTGACTATTAATAAGTTTTCTTAACATCAATGATATTGATTAACTAATAAATTTTTTTATGTTTTTTTCTTTTATGAGTTTTGGTTTTTCAGTTTTTAGTTAAATTGTAAATAATAACATGATCATAAAAGATTCTTTTTCTTATTATAATAAAAACAAGTGTTTATTGTTACTTCTTTATAAAAATATGAAACTAGGAATTTTTGTAGATTATCAATTGCCGGTTTTTGCTTGTTTTTTCTTATTTTTAGCAATGATATTTTATTGGATAAGTTTGTCTTTTCCTCAACATCAACGAAGTTTCCAATTGGGCAGAATTTTTGTTTTGGTTAGTAATCTTTTGTTTTCTATTACATTGGGAAGTCGGTGGATTTTAGAGGGGTATTTTCCATTAAGTAATTTATATGAATCCTTATTGTTTTTAAGTTGGGGAATTTCTTTTATTCATTTGTTTTTAGAAGGAAAAACGAAGAGTCGGGTGATTGGAGCTTTATCAAGTCCTTTATTATTTTTCTTGTCTGGGTTTTCTAGTTTAACGTTGCCTATTGAAATGCAGAAATCGATGTCTCTCGTTCCATCTTTGCAATCAAATTGGTTAATGATGCATGTAAGTATGATGATGATTAGTTATGCTACTTTGATTGTTGGTTCTTTGCTTTCTCTTTTGTATTTATTTTTTACTGAACTTGCGTTTTTTTCTTTTCCTTGGTTTTTGAATCCTTTTGAACGTTCTACTGCCCCGGTAAATTTTTTTGAAGCCAAACAGGAAAAATTTTTGAATTCAAATTCTTCTTTTGCTTCTATTATGAAAGTAGATTCAGTAAAAGAATTTAAAAATTTTCGTGATTCTCATTTTGAAGAGGTTTCTAAAAAAATAGAGCCTACTCGACAGGCTTTTTTAGAAACGATTGATATTTGGAGTTATCGAATTATTGGTTTAGGCTTTCCTTTTTTGACTATAGGGATCATTTCTGGTGCTGTTTGGGCAAACGAGGCTTGGGGCTCTTATTGGAGCTGGGATCCAAAGGAAACATGGGCTTTTATTACGTGGTTAGTTTTTGCTGTCTATTTGCATTCGCGTTTGATTAAAGGATGGCAAGGGAAAAATTCAGCTCTTTTGGGGGGTGTTGGTTTTTTTGTTATTTGGATTTGTTATTTGGGTGTGAACTTTTTAGGGAAGGGACTTCATAGTTACGGTTGGGTGTTATAAAAAAAAATAATTTTTTCCATTTAAAAAAACATAAATAAACAAAAAAATATGATGTTTCATTATTTATACATGTCTCAAACTGACTTCTTGAGAAATAATGTGATCGAAGAACTTTTACGTGAAAGAACAAATTACTATTTAAGCCAGAAAAAGAAAAGAGATTTTTGGATTCTTCTTTCTCCTCAAAATTTACTCGATGTGCATGAACAAAACTTTTTGAAAGCCACTTCATATTCTCAAAAAGAAGTTATTCGCACGAAGGGGAAAGAGTCTTTTTTTACTGTTTTCATTTCTACGAATGAAGAGTTAATTGATTGGATTGTTTTACGATTAGGTGAATTTGAAAAGATATCTAGTGAAAACAGTTTTGACTATTCATCTTCTGTTTTGAATAGAGAATTCATTGATTTTAATGGAATTCGTGGAAAAAAAGCTTTTTTTCCTACTTTTTTTTCAAATAATATAAAATGTCTTGAGCAATCTCATTCTGTTTTACTTTCTTGTTCGTCCAATGTAGAGCCTACTTTTTTAGTTCGACGATTTGAATTCGCAAAAAAAGTACTTAAAAGCTTTTAAAATGTTTTTTGATCTTTCAGTGATTGCTGAGAATCTGGATGAAAAAAGTACATTCTTTTTTTAATTGCTTTTTTCTTATAATAAGAGAAAATATTCCACTCAGTTTTATTATTGTTGTTTATGAAAATTTTCTTCATCTTTACACCTATCCTGTTAGCGGCTTCTTGGGCTCTTTATAACGTGTTTTTTTTAATCAAGAAAAGTATTCCGAATTCCTAATGTAGTTAAAGAAAAAAAAGTATAACTACTTTTTTTCTCGAGGAATCTTTGTTTTTTATTTTTGTAAACAACGAAACATTCATTTATAAATAGGAAAGGTACAACTATTCTGGGAAAAATTGAACGACGTGTTTTTCCACGTTAAGAAGAACTTATATTTGAAATGTTCAATTTTATTGAAACGGTGTGTACTTTTCCTGAACAAGGGTTATTAACTTTGGCTTCTTGTTTTAGAGAGTTAGTCATAAAATCGAATAAAAAGTATAATCTGTGTACCAAACTGTTGTTTGAGGAAGCAGAACATTCTAGTTTCCTGTAGAGGAATTGAAAAGAATTTTAGCTTGCTTTAAGTTAATTTTTACGTTTGTATGAAAAAAGAGAATATTCAACAAAAACAAATAAAAAAAAACAATATTTAAATGTTGTTTTCTATTTATTTATTATTAAGTGCTTTTAAAATAGCAAGAAATAAAAACTAAACAAGCTAATTTTGAGTATATTAAAGTTTGTTTCTTTTGAAGGCTTCAATGCGCTTTAAGCCATCAATTTTATAAGTTATTGAATTTTTTTGTAAAAAAAAAATTGCCCTAAAAATTACTAAAAAAAATCTTGAAAATTCTTTCTTTTCAGAAAATTCATATGCCGATTTAGTCTTGGATTCAGAAAAAGGAAAATCGGGGGGTAATTTGGTCAAAATATTTATTTTTAATTTAAAAAGTATCTATAAATTTTTTACTAATACATTACTAAATGTTGATATGTTTAATAATCTACAATTTATTCCATAACTGATATTTTAAAATTAAATTTTCTTAATTAAAAAAATTTAAAATTTAATAAAAAAACTTTTAATCAAGTTAAAAATAATTCTTAAAAAAATTTAGTAATAAAACAGTAATAAAACAATAAAAGTAGATTTTTTTATTCTTTTATTACTAAATGTATTAGTAAAAAATTTATAGATACTTTTTAAATTAAAAATAAATATTTTGAC
>Ga0208621_1000161_pt1 | contig 20259 bp, 17 predicted proteins | sample CryBogCBH26May08_FD_184617 | JGI IMG/M metagenome (GOLD analysis project Ga0208621, IMG submission 184617) | Freshwater microbial communities from Crystal Bog, Wisconsin, USA - CBH26May08 (SPAdes) (version 2) | ecosystem: Environmental > Aquatic > Freshwater > Lake | place: Crystal Bog... | reverse complement strand
GTGTTATCATTCTACGATCCTCCAGATTAGTAATATGGTAAGGCACTCCGTACATGATAGTGGTAAAGAAAACATGCTGATGGGAGAGGGGCTTTAGTTGTCTAAGAAGGTTCTGCTTCTGTTGTTCCGTAAGTTCTTCGGGGCATTTAGTAACTATTATAACATCGCATCTTTTTGCTGAAGATTTTTGATCTCTCAAGTCTCCCGTAGGTAAAAAGAAATCGTTGGTGTAAAGATTATTATAGTCTGTAAGAACAATATTGAAACCAGCCTTTACTTCCCTATGCTGAAAAGCATCATCTAAAACTATAGCTTGCAGGTGTGGGTTATCCTGAAGCATATGTGGAATAGCTACCAGTCTCTCTTCTCCTACAGCAACCGATATGTCTGGGAACTTTAAATGAAACTGCATAGGTTCATCACCAATCTCCAGAGCGGTAGTGGTATTGGTAGCCAGCACATATCCCTTTGTCTTTCTTTTATACCCTCGGCTAAGTGTGCCAATTTCAAACTCCTCTCTCATTAATCTTACCAGGTATTCTACCATCGGCGATTTGCCGGTGCCACCTACCGATAGATTGCCAATACAGATTAAAGGAAAATTAAAGTCCGCAGCATGCAGGTACTTTTTGTCGTACAAAAGATTGCGCACCCAGATGATTATGCCATACAATATAGCAAAGGGTAGCAGCAGAACACGAAACGATTTAAGAAAGATTGCATTAAAATTCATACACCTCAAATGGAGTAAAACAAGGGTTCAAATGTAGGTCTTATTCTTTTCTATCCTTCATATTGAAGAATCTTGCTTTATATCAGCTATTAATATACAACAAATTATAGCTCCAAATTATTGTTTTGAAGAAAAATAGTAGCTTGCTCTCTTATAAATGAAGAATCTATTTTTTCTGCAAAAGGAATAGCATGCAATTTTTTATATCCCGACCATTTCACTATCTCATTTTCATAGTCCATATATTGCTGATTAAATATCCAGCCCACAACTGGAATGTTTCGTTGTTTGCATAAAGCAGCAGTTAAAAGAGAATGGTTAATACTTCCTAGATAGTTTTTACTTACTAATATTACTTTTGCTTTTAATCTTTTTATTAGGTCTATTACAAATTCTTGGTCGTTTAAAGGTACCATTAGTCCTCCAGCACCTTCTATTATAAGGTATTTATTATCGGAAACTGGTAGGCGAGCTACAATTTTGCTTATATCTATTACAGCATCTTCCATTCTTGCTGCTATATGCGGAGAAGCTGGTGTTTTTAATTTGTAAACTTCAGGGTATAGTATAATACTTTTATTAGTTACCAGTTTACCTACCAATCCTACATCAGTACCTTCTTCAAAGCCTGCTTGTATTGGTTTCCAGTAATTTGCACCCAATGCTTCTGTCAATATCGATGCTGCAATTGTTTTCCCAATATCTGTTCCTATACCTGTTATAAATAGTAGTTCCATTGTATAATTTGCTTGGTTTAAAAGGTTAAAAATATGTATTATCATAAATATTGGGGACTTAAGAAGCTGTTTGAGTTAATTATTTTGAATTCATTATTGCGATTATCTGCATCGAAACACGGCTGATTTTGCAGATTTAGTTGGATACTAAAGCTAAAAACCTAACAAAGTAGCAGCACAGATAGCCCGCTTTGGAATATCAAATGATTAATTTATTCTATCCATGTAAGAAGCTGTTTGAGATAATTGTATCGAATTCATAATCGCAATTAACTGTAACTAAAAAAGGTAGATTTTGAAGATTTAGTTGGGTGAAATAGCAAAAAAACGAATATAGTTGTAGCGTATCTAGCGCACAATATGGAATTTCAAATGATTAATTCAAACAGCTTATTAGGGTAACATTAATAGTCATTTGACTAGTAGAATTTAATCCTGAAAAGGTTAAAATTAATGGTAGTGTTATATTGTCAATTTTATTTTAGACTTACGTAATTGGCAGAATTTGACATTATTTAATGCTCATCTACCTATATTCGCCGCCACATGAGAAAAATAGAGCAATATAGAAGACTACTGGACGTAACTAAAAATGCTGAACTAAAAGAACTTAAGTCCGTATACAGAAACTTGATGAAGGATGTACATCCGGATAAATTTCAAGAAGATGCAGAAAAATTAGCAGCAGAAGAAAAAAGTAAAAAAATAATAGAAGCATACCACTTTCTGGTAAGTATTGCACCAGAAACTATTGCAGCATCTGCAGAACAATACAATAATACATTAACGTTGTCGGCTATTGACGATTTTGAATATAAATCAGAAAAACTAACTATCAAATTTGCTGATGGATCAAGCTATGAATATTTTGGTGTTCCAAAATCAGTTTATACTAAGCTTGTAAATGCCCCTTCACCTGCCAGATTCTTACGCAGACATATTAGTACGGAGTACGTTTACAGAAGTGTAAGTAAGCTAGTAACCGCGTAAGAGGATTAAGAAGTTTAAAAGGTTCAAGACGTTTTAGGTTAAAACAAAATACAATGATTAAAATGAATAATTGTATCAATATTCAAATCGCTGTAGTTTTTGTAATAATACCATTTATCCTAATAAAGTGCTGATGAAATTCATTGCAAACTATCAAAATTTATAGCAGTTTTATGCTTGTTATTTTTATCATAATGAAGTTGTTTAACATTTAATTTTTTTTAAAATATTACTATAACGCTTAGCCAAAGCATATTCCACCAAGTTATTGTTCGTTTTTCAAATCTTTTTAAAATTCCCTTCTAAGCGTCCATTAAGGCTAATGTTAGAAATACACCTATTACCCATTTAAATTGATCTGATAATTTATCTTTAAGCCTAATTTCCAGTTGCAACAAATCATCTTTTGTAAATAAAATATTTCGGTGAAGTTGTGAGTTTACTTAAGTTTAGACTACATTATTGAATACACCATATCTGTTAAAAGTCATTATACTCAATTAAATAAAAAAGCACTACCTCTTTGCAAAGGCAGTGCTTTATGTAATTATTTTGAAAGGCTATTTATTTTTTTAAGTACAAACCTACAATCATTAAAGCCAAAGTAATAAATACTCCAATAACCCATTTAAATTGATCGGAAATTTTATCTTTCACTCTTATTTCCATTAGCAATAAATCTTCTTTAATTAGACTCTTAAATTCATTGTTTCCAAGCTTCACTTCATCAATAATTACGCTATCAATTACTTCTACAAAACGTAGTGCTTTTTCGTCATTAAGTGACAAATCATTCCTAAGAATATCGTATAGTTTAATTTGTGCCGTATTCATAATAGAAATAATTATTCTAACAAAGGTATAGGGTTATTAACAATACTATCTCTTTAAATTAAAAAGCATCGCCTCTTTGCAAAGGCAGTGCTTTATGTTATTGTAAATTGCAGTTTAAGAATACTAAAATAAGTAAAATTCACTTAAAATAATTCATTATTGTGATAAAATTGAAATTGTTTTATTAATTATGCTTATTGCTTCATTCTGAGTTGTTATGCTCCAAATTGATTCCTCAACTTCAATTAATTTTTGGCAATTTTCATTTCCTCTATTATCATAAATAAGTTTATTTAGTATAGTCGAAAGAATTCTATGCCCTTGTAATCCAATAGGTTGCATGAAATTTATATAAACTTCTTGAGCTGAATAGTTCCAAGGGTCTCCATATTTTTTACAATTATCAAATGTGAATCTTGCAAGGTCTTCAAATCTAAAAGCTGGATCTATATTATCTGTTATATACATAAATCAGGTTGATTGTTGAATAGTTATTTAAAATCCTGACTCAACTGAATTAGATAAGTAATTTAAATCTTGAAAACAAACAGATAAATCCATTGAATTTTCTTGCGTTTGCATTACCATATAACATTTTAAAATAAGATTTTTAGATCCCCAATATGCACCAGTTCTTCTATTTTCATGTTTATTATTTACATCAATATATCCTGATTGATTACCAAAAATTATTTTTAAATTCTTTATTAATTCTAATCCTGTTTTTAAGGCAAGATCTCCACTACTTTGAGGATATGTTTTTCTCAATAATATTGTAACCAACTTTTTATTTTTATCAAATGTTAGTAATATTGAATTGATATTTATATTAAATACTTTGTATAGATCTTTATCTTTAGGTTCATAAAAAAAACAATCTGCATTTGTTTCTGAAAAATGTTGAGCAAATTTTACTTCATTACCAAATGATGAAAGCAATGAACCTATTTTAATTGATTTAAATCCATTTCTTTTATCTAATTCATTATTGTCTTGACAATAAACAAAAACAGTCAACAATAAAAATAAATTTAGAATTAATACTTTTTTCACTCGCTTTCAATTTTTAAGCATTGAAAAATATTTGTATAAATATTTGAATTTGTTTTTATTGAAATACTTTTTTCATCTCTTTTCAAAACAATTTTTTTTATACCTTCAATCATTAATGTATTTATGTTTTGATTGTTTTTATTGAAATTTCCATAACATTCACAATACATTAAATATCCAGCATCATGCGCATTACTAACATTAGGTATATAAAAACTTAAAACCTTTCCACTTAATGTTGTTATTTCAGCAATATTTGGTACGAAAAAATATGAAACATGTCCAGATATAGTAAAGATGAGATTGAAATTATAATTATTGTCACTTGTAACTAATTTGTCAACTATTGTAGATATTTCTAATTGACCATCATTTCTTTTATAAATTAATTCACTTTTTGATGTATAGGCAAAACAATTATTTAATGCCTTTTTTTGAATATAGCATTGACCATTTGTTTTTACAGTTATTAAGAAAAAAAAGATAGAACACAAAATGAGTTTAATGTAAATATTTTTAGTCATTATTCGAGAGTTTACTTTTATGCAAAACTCTTCTTTAATATCCCTTTCACCAAACCCATTAATCTATAATTTAAACAAAACGGCTATATTTGAATTTTCAACAGCTAATGTTATGAGTATTGAAACTGCTTTAAGGATTAAGAAAATAAGAGAGTATAGAAATTATACACAACAATTTATGGCAGATAGTTTAGAACTTTCGCAAAATGCCTATTGCAAAATAGAAAATGGTTCTACTAAATTAACTATTGATAGATTGGAAGAAATTGCAACTATTTTAGATGTACCAGTTGAAAGTATCCTTAGTAGTCAGAACCAGACTTTTAATATTGAGAACAACACTATAGACAAACTTTATGGTAATATAGAAAACCTGTATGAAGCTAATAAAGAATTAATGGAAAAGCAGATTATTCTGTTGCAACAACAAAACGAAAATCTATTAAAAACTATTGATTTGCTTAGTAAAAAATCCTAATTTTCACAATAAAATTTCTTTTTTATCGAGTGAAAAGATAAAATTAATTCGTTAATCCCAAAATAAAAACGCTCAATCTCCCACAAACACTACTTTTACCGAATCAGCGCAACCTATTAACAAGGGCAGTGCGATAAATTGAAAAATTTCAGGGTTCTATCTTCTGGTTCTTTTCCTACTACATATTTAAATATTGCGGCTGCTAATACTAATGCCCAAACACACAATACTTTAATTGGTTTTACCTCTTTTTTAGGGGATAGTTTATTCAACAAAAGTTACCCATGCTTACCGGAGAATAAAAAGTATTCATTGTATAGTATTCTATTTATAAAGAACAACGTAAAGTACATAGAGAATGCTGCACAATGCTTACTTTACAGCATTCACTGTGCAATAAATGCTACACAATATAAACTTAATAGCATTCAATACGCATTATATAGCAAAAAGTATGCAAAGAATACTATACAATATATACTTTACAACAAGTTATGTATAAAGAATACCGAAAAATATACATGGAATGCTTTTCATTATACATCAAGTATAAAACACTCGCCTGATTTCCATAAATACATATGGAACTATTTACCAGGCGGGTACTTAACGCGGTGCCATAGGGCATAATCCGGGTTTAAATCATTTATTTATTAATGTAAATTCAACTATATGTATAGTGATTTTTCGATTCATTCAAGTAGAAGTTTTCATACCGATCCTATTTCTGGATTAGGTGATTTCTTTGTAATTGTGCAGGCAGGTATTCTGGGTAATCCACTCACTTTTGTTACACCTCCTTATACCAAAGTACAGAGCGATTTAACGTATGACTTATTTATCAGTACCAGGGCTGCTTATACTACTGGTGGTTCTGCACAGGAACCTGCTTACAATGCAGCTTTAAACGATATAATGTTGGTACTTAACAAGGAGGCCGACTTTGTAGATGGTATTGCAAAGGGTGATAAACAAAAGATTATTTTATCGGGTTTTAAACCTACCACCAGTGCTGCTCAAAAGGGTACTACTACGTATCCTTATCAGCCAACGGGGGTTTGTTTTGTGGCCGATACCCCTTCAGGAGAAATTCATGCATCCTGCGATTATCATGATGGTAAAGTAACCTATGGCTGTATAGTAAGCGAAGGACAACCTTTACGCGATGGTGTTACTATCAGTAAAGATGGTCAGGTAAAAATACCACCTTGTTTAAATAATATTATCATGAGTGTAAGTCATCAAAGGCAAAAAGAGATTACCGGTCTTACACCTGGCACTAATTATTATATTTATTATTATGTAGTTAATACTGCAGGTGCAAGTCCTATAAGTATTGGTTTAAAAGTGTTGTGTAGATAATAAATATGCTTTAATTATTTTATTAAGCTATGAAATCAACAACTTCATAGCTTTTTTTATCAATAATAAATTAGGAATGCTGTAATAATTTATACATAAAAATAAATTACTTTTGATTGGTCTTATCAATGATTCAAAAGCCGCCTTAGCTCAGTTGGCTAGAGTGGTTGTTTCGTAAACAACAGGTCCCTGGTTCGATTCCTGGAGGTGGCTCAAACAGATAATAAATATATTTTTTATTAATACCCAACCTTTTTAAAATGAATTAGCGTAGATATTGGTGTAAATGCTTTTACAATAAAAAATTACATCAAATAAAAATTATTAAATTATGAAAAAGTTAATCGCCTTATTAGTAGTAGCAATCGCCATTACAACATTCAGTTGTAAAAAAAGTAGCGATGTGCAATCCTCCGGTAGTAGTCTGCAACTATCAGCCACAAAAGTTAGCCATATAGGCAAAAAAGAACCAGTAACGTTTAGTGTTACCAATAGTTCGAGCAATGCGGTAGTCTGGAAAGCAGTACCACCAAAAGGAGTGTGGTATTCAGTTTCGGGGAATAAGGCGTATATGCGTTTTACAATTCCAGGTTCTTATAAAGTATATGCCACTGTTGGTGCCAATATGGATAGCACTATTATCACCATCGATTCTACTATTTATAATGGTGATACAACCTTGCCAGGTACCAACTTGCCAATGGACACAAGTTGGCATGCGCCTACCGATAGTACTAATCTACCGGTAGATACTAGTCATCATGATACTACAGTGGTAACCAACCGCGATACTACCATTTCGCTAATAGGAGATCAGCTTGCAATTACACCTGCAGTATGGCCACAACCGGATTCTACAATTACCAATCCTGCATTGTTTTTAAATACTACCACTTCAAATAGTTATCCTAATGTAAATGCCCAATTATTAACAACATCCACCTCCTTAAATACTGGTAATGTTGTGAATGGTATTCATTTGGATTATAAGGGTGTATTCCTTCCAGGTGGAGTAACTTCAGGAACCAGTAAAGCAACGAATAGTTTATCGTATGGAAGTTTGACTGATGGTACTTATAGTTTAGTTATCACTGTAAATGGACTTACTTATACTGGCTCATTTGTAAAGAGTGGAAATACTTACACATTTACCTGGCCATATTCCAGCGGTGTAATAATATCGCCCCTTACGGTTACAAAGTAATAATTCGTGAAAATCAATTTAAAAAAATAGTAGAATAAATGAATGATATTAATAAAAGCTATGAGGTAAATCTCATAGCTTTTTGTTTTATTATATAAAAGGAATACTTTTTTATAGTTCATTTATCAACATCTTTATTTTGTTTAAAGTGGTGTAATATTTACACTTTTTAATCATTATACTTATCTAGTTAATTATCTCTTAACAAAATATTGATTTCTTTAAAATATTTAATTGATATCGATTGTATATTCGAATTATTATATTTGAAATCGATTGCTCTTTGATAATTTAATCCACAATTTCTTGTTTGTTAAAATGTTTTCTATTTATTTGGGGACTCAAAAAACTAAATATTTTAATTATTTACTATGAATCTAACATTGTTTTATGCAGTTCCTGCGATGGGTGTTGTTGGTCTTTTGTACACATTTATTAAATATAAGTGGGTAGAAAAACAAGATGCCGGAGATGCTCGTATGAAAGAAATCAGCACATATATTGCTGAAGGTGCTATGGCTTTTCTAAAAGCTGAGTGGAAAATTTTAGGCTATTTCGTAGCAATCGTGTCTATTTTACTGGCAGTTATGAGTAAGAGTAACGAAAACTCTCATTGGAGTATCGCTATTGCATTCATTCTGGGTGCTATTAGTAGTGCTACTGCAGGTTATATTGGTATGAGAGCTGCTACAAAAGCAAATGTTCGTACTACTCAAGCTGCTAAAACCAGTTTATCTAAAGCACTTAACGTGTCTTTTACCGGTGGTGCTGTAATGGGCTTAGGTGTATCTGGCCTTGCGGTATTAGGTTTAGGAAGTTTGTTTATCCTTTTGTTGCAAGCCCCTTTCTTAAGAGATGCTGTAGGAACGCTTGATATTAAAAAAGTAATTGAAGTGCTTACCGGATTTAGCCTTGGTGCAGAAAGTATAGCATTGTTTGCGCGTGTTGGAGGTGGTATTTATACAAAAGCTGCCGATGTAGGTGCTGATCTGGTAGGTAAAGTAGAAGCTGGAATTCCGGAAGATGATCCTCGCAACCCTGCAACTATTGCAGATAACGTAGGGGATAATGTAGGAGATGTGGCTGGTATGGGTGCCGATTTGTTCGGTTCTTATGTTGCTACCGTTCTTGCAACAATGGTGCTTGGTTCTGAAATTAAAGTTGCTGATAACTATGATGGATTATCGCCAATCCTGTTACCAATGTTGATAGCTGGTGTAGGTATACTATTATCTATTGTAGGTACTTTCTTTGTTCGTATCAGCGAAAATGCTGGTATCAGCACTGCTGTAGTTCAAAAAGCATTGAATATGGGTAACTGGGGTTCAATGATTTTAACCGCTTTTGCTTGTGCTGGATTAGTATATTATATCCTTCCTGCTACTATGGAATTGCGCGGACATGTATTTACACAAAATGGTGTAATGGGTGCTATCCTTGTTGGTTTAGGTGTAGGGGTGTTGATGAGTATTATTACGGAGTACTATACCGCTATGGGTAAACGTCCTGTATTATCAATAATCCGTCAGTCTGCTACTGGTCATGCTACCAATGTTATTGGTGGACTTGCAGTAGGTATGGAAAGTACTTTATTGCCAATTATTGTACTGGCTGCTGGTATATATGGTTCATTTGCTTGTGCTGGTTTATACGGTGTGGCTATTGCTGCTGCTGGTATGATGGCTACTACTGCTATGCAATTAGCTATCGATGCTTTTGGTCCTATTGCCGATAACGCTGGTGGTATTGCTGAAATGTGCGAATTACCTAAAGAGGTTCGTGAAAAGACCGATGTTTTAGATGCTGTTGGTAATACTACCGCTGCCAGTGGTAAAGGTTTCGCAATTGCTTCTGCTGCATTAACTGCGCTTGCTTTATTTGCTGCATTTGTGGGTGTTGCAATGCCAGAAAATCAACATATCGATATTTATAAAGCCGATGTTTTAGCTGCATTATTTGTAGGTGGAATGATTCCATTTATATTCTCATCATTAGCTATCCGTGCGGTAGGTGAAGCTGCAATGGCAATGGTGGAAGAAGTTCGTCGTCAGTTCAGAGAAATACCAGGTATCATGGAAGGAAAAGGTAAACCTGAATATGATAAATGCGTAGCGATCTCTACAGAAGCATCTATCAAAAAAATGATGTTGCCTGGTGCTATCGCTATCGTTTCTCCGTTAATCATTGGATTCGTTTTTGGTCCAGAAGCTTTAGGTGGATTCCTTGCAGGCGCTACTGTTAGTGGTGTTTTAATGGGTATGTTCCAGAACAATGCCGGTGGTGCTTGGGATAATGCTAAGAAGAGTTTTGAGAAAGGAGTGGAAATAAATGGGGAGATGTTTTATAAAAAATCTGAACCACATAAAGCATCTGTAACTGGTGATACCGTAGGTGATCCATTCAAAGATACTTCTGGCCCATCTATGAATATCCTGATCAAATTAATGTCGATTGTATCCTTGGTTATTGCACCTACTTTGGCTCAATTTAATAAAAAAGTAGTTAGCAATAATGAAGCTCCAAAAATGATAATTAAAAAAGAAGCTACTATCGGTGCTGTAAAAAGCAATAATACTGTAGCTTTTAAAACAGGTGTTTCTAAATTAAAATAGGAGCAATTTTATACTACCAATTGTTAGTATAATTTAATTCGCTTTATTTGTATTCAGTTTTGAATCATGCTATTTAAATGCATGATTCAAAACTGAATTTTTTTAGCACTATGCTAAGATTATAAAAGAGACATAAACATTAACGATATATGCTGACTATTGGATTGATTAGAGAGGGGAAGATTCCCGCAGATAACAGAGTTGCATTAAGCCCTGCACAGTGCAAATGGATTAATAAAAATAAACCGGATATCCAGGTAATTGTTCAATCATCTCAGGATAGATGTTTCTCGAATGCGGAATATAAAAAGCATGGAGTAGAGGTAGTAGAAGATGTAAGCCATTGTGATATTCTGATAGGAATTAAAGAAGTTCCAGTATCACAGTTGATTCCTAAAAAGACTTACGTATTTTTCTCTCATACAAAAAAGAAACAGTCGTATAATCAGCATCTTTTTAAAACATTGATTAATAATGAGAATACATTAATCGACTTTGAATGTTTTGAACATGAAGACGGACAACGCATAATTGGGTTTGGTTTTTTTGCAGGAATAGTAGGGGCTCATAATGGAATAATGAGTTACGGCGATAGAACGGGTTTGTTTAAGCTTGGAAGAGTAGGTGAGGCCAAAGATTACAGACAATTAATTAAGTCTTATTTCGGCCTTAAACTGCCCAATATGAAGATTGCAGTTACTGGTAGTGGGAGAGTAGCACATGGAATATTAGAGGTAATGAATATGATGGATATTCAGGAAGTAGAACCAGAAGATTACCTGAAGCATACCTATACCTATCCGGTGTATGTTCATCTGAAAGGAAATACTTTATACAAGAACAGATTGACGAACAATTATCAAAGAGAAAACTTTCATACCAATCCAGAACAATATGACTGTCTTTTTGAACCTTTCTGTTCGGAAACAGATGTGCTGATGAATGGTATATACTGGGATAAAAATATTCCAAGACTATTTACCTGGGATACCGCCAGAAGAAATGATTTTAGAATTAAATCGATAGCAGATATTACCGATGATGCAGGAGGAAGTGTTCCTTGCAATCTGGGAGATAGTACTATCAACGATCCTGTATATGGGGTAGATATTGCTACTGGCAATAAAACGGTTCCATACATAAAAAGTAGTATTGATGTAATGGCGGTAGGAAACTTGCCAAATGAATTGCCAAGAGATGCGAGTGGTTACTTTGGGGAACAAATTTTAAAATATATTGTAGATAATTTTTCTAACCCTGATAGTGAAGTAATAAAAAAAGCAACCATTCTTAGCAAAGGCCAACTGACACAAAGGTTTCAGTATCTGGAAGATTATGCAAAAGGACAGTAAAATATCCGTTTTTTTGAATCGATTTTATTTTATTTCAGACGTAGATGGAAGAATAATAAAATAATTTGGTATAAAAAATTTGGTAGTATCTCTTACACCTCTATATTTGCACTCCTTTTAGGAGATGGCCGGTTCGTCTATCGGTTAGGACAGCCCCCTTTCACGGGGCAAAGACGGGTTCGATTCCCGTACCGGCTACTAAAGCGGATAAATAAGGTTTAATACCTGTTTGTCCGCTTTTTGCTTTTTCTACAACCCTTACTAGGCTTGACATACAAGAGAAAACAGTATTAATTTTATCGGTTCGATAAATGTCCTCTTTTTTATTAAATGAAATTCCATCAGGAAACATTAGGTACTGTAATTTTTGTTTCATCTGATAATTGCCTGATACCCATAGTTTATTGAGGTTACTAGCTATTTTTAGCGTAAAATCTATGTATTTTTCAAGGTTCGATAATTTGATACCCACCTTTTGCAACTCAAAATTTATTTGTGTCAATTCCTCTTTAAACCTTGCAGTATATTTTTCAAAAAGAGACTTATCTAAATCCCCAAGAACATATTTTTCCTCAATACCATCCATCTTTTTTTGTATCTCTTTCAGTCTTCCTTTCAATTCAATTTCATACACCTCATTTTGATGATTCATAAAGTGATAAGTAACCTTTAATTGTTCCTTCAATGGTTCTATTAAATTAGTATCTAAATGGTATTCATTCAGAAGCCCTTCAAATTGTGTATGAAGTTTATTTGCATTAACATTACAGCAGCATCCAATTTTATTACACTTATAATAATGGATATGTTTTTTCTTAACTATGTAACCAGTCATAGGAGAACCACAGGTATCACATTTTACAAACTTTTTTAAAGGAAGATTATCATCTTCCACAATTTGTGAATAACCCTGCGGATGTTTAGCATTAAGGTTATTAACTTTAAGAAATATTTTCTCAGATATTATACCCTCATGTTTACCCTGTACAATTTCACCATTTAAGAGGTTATGAGAAATAATACCACAGTAAAAAGTATTTCTGAATATTTCCGTTAAGCGTTGCAAAGTAATAGTAAGTCCAAGTGCTTTACATCTCAATACTATTTCAGTATTGCTTAAACCCTCATTAGCCTTCATTAGGAAGGCTTTCCTTAGTATATCCCCCTTCGCATTAATAACTATTATAGTCTGCCCGTTTTTGGTTGATTGGTCGTATCCCATTGCAATTCTACCTGTCCACCATCCACTACGTAATTTCTCAGACATTCCAGCAATACATTTTTCCCTACGCAGGTCATTATCGTATTGAGAAAATATAAATTGAATATTTTGGTGAAGTGAACCACTTGCAGTTCCTGAATCAGTAGGTTGAGTTACAGCAAGTACATTAACCCCTGTTTTTTTCAATACATCAGCAATATAAATTGCATTAGCACCAGAGCGACTAAATCGGTCAACACTATATACAATTATCAGTGATATTTTATCTTTACTTTTCTTTAAAAATCCCAACATTTTCTGAAACTCTTTTCTTTCATCATTTTTAGCACTTTCATAAGTACCGCCAAATTCACCAATAACATTCAGCCCATGTTTTTGAGCATATTCTAAGCAAAACTTTTTCTGAGTCTCCAGGCTCTTGTTATTATCCGCTTGTTCCTTTGTAGAAACTCGGGTATAAATAACAACATTAGTAGTCTTTGTTGCTTTACTACTTATACTGCCATATTTTGCAAAACCCTTAAATTGGTCAAGATTACTCATTTTGTATTAATTTAAAACTATCAAAACTCTGATATGCAAGAATAGAAAACAATTTTAATGCTACTACTATATTTTCTGCTTCTGAATCCAGTAGGTTTTCTAAACCGTTATATTTTTTAATTTGTAGGATGCTCAACTCGTTAGGTTCAGCATCCTGTTTACTTCCTTTTTTTACTTTAGCCACTTACAGAAAATCCGCCTGCTCCTGATGTTTTCAGTAAGATTAGCAATTTGTATTGTATAGTATTTATCATAACTTTTAATTCAATATTTATTGTAAAACTATCCTAAGTCAAAAAAAATAATTTGTAAAGTTGTTTATAATTCAAATTTAATGATTACTTTTGTGCCGTCCTTGATTAGTTTGGTAACCTCAGCGGAATTGGACTGCTGTTTGCCAAACCAATTAAGGATTTTTTGTTTATTGCAATACTCCATTAAATTATCCTCAGCAATCCATCTGAATATATCATGTATATTATCCTTAGGGTAAATACTTCTGATATCATTAATTACTATACTTCCTTTTACTCTGTTAAGCTCCAGTGCTGCCACAAAATTAATTCCTCTGTCTTCCATTTCAGTAAAAATCACTTTACTGTCACCCCTTGTTTTACTTTGAAATATAGCCATTGGGTTAGCTAAATATTCAGGCATATGTGCTATTGCTGCAAGTGAAAATGGATGATTCGTTTGCAGCTTTTTATCAACTAACCTTTGTACCGACATTTGTATAGGTAAATTAGGAATACCCGACCTCAATAAAATATCACTTGGCATACCTAATTCTAAAGGCTTATAGTTTATATTTTCAGCTTTTATTATTTCCATTAGTCTTCTATTGAATTCATCACAAACAGTATTTAGCTTTTGTTTATATTCATAACTAAGTTCTACTTCTACTAAGTCGGCAAAACTTGCAGCTAAGTTTTTCAATTCTTCCTCAAGGTTTCCTTCTTCTGTTTTTATATCTTCTATATTTCTCATTTAAAACTAAGTTTAGGGGTGAAAATTGTTTTGTATATTCTTTCTATAAAAGTGTCTTTCCCATTTTCTCTTTTAATAGTTAATGTTTGAAAACTTTTTTCATTAAGTATTTGAGCATACTTTTTATCATCTATAGGCAGATGTTCAAAATATTCAGCAGAGTGTATATCCCCCTTTTTAGTTTTAATATTTACATCAGTCAGATAGGCACTGTTATGTATAGTATTTAGTAATTCTCTTTCGCTGTCCGAAACCATTACCGAATAAGTATTAGCATTATTCAAGCTAAAGTCAGGCAATGCTTTTGCAAGTATTTTATGTAGCCTGATAATAGTATAGTAATCCTCCTCATCACAGTTGTAAAATGTTTCCATTTTCTCACATCCTATTATTTTACCATTGCCAGCTTTAGTAATCATTAAGCATAATGGTTGCCTTTTTTGTAAGCAGTAGTGCAAACAATATTCCAGCAAAGCAAGGCTAGTATTATACTGTTCATCTATTACAGCTAATAAACCTTTTACTTTATCTATTTCGTGTGGACTATATCCACTTTCTTGTAAATACAACACTATATTACACCATACCATTTCCAATGGCGATATAATCAGTGGTTCACTCTGTATAGGCTTACTACTGCAGCATTGCATTATATTACTGTCACTAAGAACAGGAATTTTTGTTTGTAACTGCTTTTGGAAATTTCTTTCCCTCACATAATAAACTTCTACATCTTCTATAAAGGATTGTAATACAACCTCTAATCTTTGTCCTGATGGCTCAATACTGAAAAACTTGCTCATATATTACCTGTTTTAAAAATTTTCCCTTATCTTCGCCGTTGTAAACGGCACGAAGGCATAAAAACCTTCATTTGATAACGCTCTCAAAGCATTGCCAAAGTTGTTTAAATAACTCGGGGTGGATTCGAACCACCATTCTACACCTTAGATTGGTGTGATTTTATCCATTAAACTACCGAGTTTTGATTTGCTACAAATCTTTTAAACCATCTACTAAAGTTTGCGACTCTGGAGTAGATGGTTTTTTTTACCAAATTAACTTTTGTTCCATATTAGGTTCATATTCTTGTTTTAATTCTTCACCTTCAAACCATAATGGATTACCATAATAATATCCTTTCATTTTAGTTTTTGGTTTATGTACTTTTAATAATTCTTTTTTCAACATGGTTGATACCATGTTAGAAATTGCTGCATGTATTTTTTCAGAAGTGTATTCTGGTTCATGAGGTAACATACCTTCTACAATTTCTGAAATAGTTACTACTTTATTTTTATACTTCAGGAATGCTTTTATTTTTTCTTGCCATGTTTTATTTTTAGGATATTCAAATTCATCATTATTATTATTTAGCTCCCTGTTAAATCCTTCTTTTACAATTTCAATTTCGCTAGCATCTGTAAATGCTTCGATAGCTATTTTTGTTTTTTGAATAGAAATATCTCGTATTTCTTTTTCCTTAATAGCTTTTCTTTCTTCACTAAGTAGTTTTGAAAGTCTTTCTTTCAATTCTTTTAGTATCAAACTGTCTGTTATTTCGTTTACCATAAAATGATATTTTGGGTACAAATATAGGAATAAATATTAAACAACAAAAGAAAATAAAAAAGAAAGATATAAAGTTATCAACATGTTAAGGCATAAGTTTAATATAATATATTCATTTTGAGTATAAAGAATGATATTAAAAACAAAGTGTCAATAATGTTTTTGAAACTTATTTAGACAGAAACAATACAAATAAAGATTGTAATTAATCACAATTTCCCTACTTTAAATTTGGGTATTTCATCTATATTAATAGATAATCTTTGCAGACTTTACAGTGTTTACAGCCTTTTGGTTCTTTTCTCTTTTATATTTGTCGTTAATTATGGTACTATATTTTGGGTTAAATCCAAAATAGTATTTTAATAAATACAATTGCTAACAATATTTTGAGCTGAACAAATAAGAAAAAGAATTTTTAGATGAACAAAACAGACCTGATACATAAAGTTAAAGCACTGGAGGGGTTAACGCAGGATGAACGGGCTTATCTGATAAACCTCGTAAATACTAAAAAGAAATATGGACTGGTTTGGGAAGATAAACCTGAAGAAGTTGAAGAACAACTCAGGCATAACTTACCAATATTAAAAGAAGTTGTAGAAAAAAGGATTTTGGGTAAACCACTGCCTGATATAGAGAATAAGGAACAAACCCTTTTCTCTAATGATAAAAAAGAAGAGAACCAAATAAATGTTAGTTCCGACCATTTTCCTAACCATATATTGATAGAAGGCGATAACCTACATGCCCTTACTGCACTCACTTTTACCCATGAAGGAAAGATAGATGTAATGTATTTTGACCCACCTTATAATACAGGTAAAGAAAATGAATTCAAATATAACGATAAATGGGTTGCACCTGAAGATGACTTTAGGCATTCTAAATGGCTTTCTTTTATGAGTAAGCGATTGAAAATTGCATATTCATTATTATCAGAGAATGGAATATTATTTATATCTATTGATGATAATGAGGTAGCTCAATTAAAAATGCTACTAGATGAATTATTTGATAAACAAACATCAAATCCTAAAAATTCAAATAGTTTAGGTGTATTAATTTGGAATTTGGGAACTGGCACACAAGCTGGTCACTTTGTTCGTTCTCATGAATATGTTATTGCATATTCCAAAAATAAAAAAATATTAGAAAACTTTAAGGGGGGAGATGGTGAAATAGAACATTCTGCTTTAAAAAAAATATCTAAGAAAAACCCTGCAGGTGATTTTTGTTTCCCAGCAGGAACAAGATTTAATGCAGAAGAAGGCAAAGAGCTTATTGGAGAATGGGGTGGTTCAGAAAAAATGTATTTGATAAGTGGAAGGATGATATGTGAAAATGGCAAATTAAAAGAAAGTGTTACATTAAGAGCAGGTTTTGCACAAAAGAGTCAAATGGATAATTGGTTTAAAGGTGAAAAAACTTTTGACAGTAAAGACCAATTAGTATTAGAGTTTTATTTCAACTCAAGTGGAATTTTAAAGTATCGTAAAGAACGTGGTGTAATAAATCCTAAATCAGTTTTATCTGATGTTGGTTCAACTAAAACTGGTTCAGAACAATTAAAAGATGTTTTACTAACAGATGCAGGATTTGATTATCCAAAATCATTAGACTTGATTAAATTTCTAATAAAATTATACGGTTCAAATTCTATCATTTTAGACATTTTCGCTGGTTCTGGAACTACCCTTCATGCTACCATGCAGCTTAATGCAGAAGATAGAGGAAAAAGACAATGTATTTTAGTTACCAATAATGAAAACAATATTTGTGAGGAAGTAACTTACGTTCGTAACAAAAGAGTAATAGAAGGCTATACCAATGCAAAAGGAATGGAAGTTGCTGGGCTTACTAACAATAATCTACGGTATTATAAAACAGGGTTTGTAGGGAGAGAGAAAACGTTAAATAATAAAAAACAGATAACAAAACTTGCTACCGAATTACTATGTATAAAAGAAAACTGTTATACTGAAAATACTTCCGATTTTGCTGCCATCATTAACAATGGACATATAAAAGTATTTACTGCTCCACATACTCAATTTGTAGTTATCTATGATGATATATGGATAGAAGAAGGGGTAGAAGTTATACAAAAACTGAAAGAAAAATTATTAAATAACAACCCCATCAAAGTATATGTATTTAGTAATGGTCAGTACCCTTTTTCGGAAGATTTTGAAGAAGTGATAGATTATGTTACCCTCTGTGCTTTGCCCGATGCTATTTATAAAGCCTATCAGCATGTATTGCCTAAAACAAAAAAAGTAGTTGTTCCTGATTTAGAGGTAGAAAATTTCGAAGACTAATTACCACTCAACAAAATATACATAATTGTGATACTATTAAAAAAATATCAGGAAGAAGCGGTAAACGATTTAAGTGGCAAATTGTACAAACTACTACAAAAGGCTGGTTCGCGTCATAACCTTGTTTTAAAAGCCCCTACTGGTGCAGGTAAAACGGTGATAATGGCATCGTTGCTGAATAAAATATCGGAAGAAATACCTGAACGGTTTGAACTGGAAAAACGAAAGATTGCTTATATATGGATAGCCCCCAATAAACTATACATACAAAGCTATAATGCCATTAAAGGCTTTTTTGCTGAAATGCGTTCCCTGAAGCCTATCTTTTTTGAGGATATAACAGGAGATGCCTTATTGCCAAATGAAGTACTTTTTGTAAACTGGGAAAGCATTAACAAAGAACGAAATACTTATATAAGAGAAAATGAAACCAACAAAAATCTGTATAGTTATGTAAATCAGGCAAGACTGAACGATACAGAAATTGTAGTCATTATAGATGAAGAACACATGTTTGCCAATGCAAAAACAGCTAAAAGAGCCAATGAAGTATTGCATAGAATATACCCTAAAATTGAGATAAGAGTATCTGCTACGCCTACTACAAACAGCGATTATAAAACCATTGTGGAAAGACAGGATGTAATAGCAGCAGAAATGATAAAAGAAGGGATTATCCTGAACCCTGCATTGGATACAGTGGTACAGGATGGTCGTTCGCTGGAAGAGGTACTTTTGAAACAGGCATTATCTAAAAGAGCAGAATTATTAACAGCATATCAGGAACTGGGAATTAATATAAATCCATTGTTACTGATACAACTGCCTAATGACAGTTCTGATAATATTACCGTTGACGACCAAAAATATATAGAGGTTGTACTTCAGAATTTAGAGCACACTTATGGAATTACGGTAAACAATAATAAACTTGCCGTCTGGCTTTCGGGACGTAAAGACAATGTAGAAGGAATAGAGCAACCCAATAATATGGTGGAAGTATTGCTTTTTAAACAAGCCATTGCATTAGGGTGGGACTGTCCGAGAGCAGGTGTTTTACTTATTTTCAGAGAACTAAAAAGCACCACTTTTACTATACAAACAGTTGGTAGAATTCTAAGAATGCCCCAACAAAAACACTATCCGAATGTATTATTAAATCAGGGATATGTATTTACTAATTTAAGTACCAAACAGATAGAGATAGTAAAAGATGACATGAGCTATATAACTACTAATACTGCCCGTAGAATAGATAATTATAAAGAAGTAAAACTTTGTTCATCATATATTAATACAAGAATTATCAGGAACAGATTAGGGGCTGCATTCCGTAAAACAATGTACAAAGTAGCTGAACAACTCTGGGGTGTGAATAAAGATATTGGTGATACCAATTATTTTATCAGAAACAGAGAATTACTGAAGGAAAGGTTCATCAACATTGATGTCAATTCTATAGAAGTTATAATACCTGAAAATTTGTTATTAACAGGGCAGATAGAAATAAAGGATGTTACTGAAATAGCAAAATTTGCTAAAACAACTGCTGAACTGGATAATTGGTTCCGACATTTTTGCAGAGCCAATGTAGGTCCATTTGCAGCAACCGATTCTACCCCTGTACTGGAGTTAGCTTTGAAATTATTTTTTGAAGAATATCTTGGATTCAATGAATTTGAATGTGTAAAAATCATTTTATTTAATCCTAATCAACCTATATTTATAGAGTTCA
>Ga0208621_1000153_pt1 | contig 20708 bp, 28 predicted proteins | sample CryBogCBH26May08_FD_184617 | JGI IMG/M metagenome (GOLD analysis project Ga0208621, IMG submission 184617) | Freshwater microbial communities from Crystal Bog, Wisconsin, USA - CBH26May08 (SPAdes) (version 2) | ecosystem: Environmental > Aquatic > Freshwater > Lake | place: Crystal Bog... | reverse complement strand
TCAGCGACTACAGAAGCCAATGCAATAAGTTTTAATATTTCTGCTGGCACTGGTAACATTAATCCAAATGGAAGTTTTAAAAATATTGATTTTACGGGATTTTCTGGAACTTTACTTAATTTTGGTAAAACTATATATGGGTCATTAACTTTATCAAGTGGTATGACAGCTACAGATGGAACAAATACAACAACATTTGCATCTACTTTAGTTCAACAAAATATTACCTCTAATGGAGTTACTTTTGGTGGTCCAATTACAATAAGCGGAACTCAAACTGTTCAATTGCAAGATGCTTTAACATTAACTTCATCTCGCACATTAACGCTTACATCTGGCACATTAAATTTAAACAATAAAACACTTACTGCTGGATTGTTTAGTTCTAGCAATTCAAACACCCGTGCAATTGCTTTTGGTACAGGCAACATTACTTTAACAGGTAGTAGTGCCACTGTATTTAGTATGACAACGGCTACAGGGTATACCTATACAGGCACACCAACGATTAATTTAACTTACTCAGGTTCTACAGGAACAAGAGCATTTGCTTTTGGTAGTACCGCAGGAGCTACAGAAACCAACGTACCTGATATTTATGTAACTGCAGGGTCAGATATTATTGCAACAAGCGGAAATTCATATTTAGGAAGTTTAAACTTTACAGGGTTTACTGGAACATTTACAAGGGTAGCATTCAACTTATATCTATATCGTAATTTAGTTTTAAGTAGTGGTATGACATATACTGCTGTTGCAAACGGAATATTTTTTTCTTCAACTATTGCGACAACACAATCAATCACTACAAATGGAGTAACTGTAAATAGCGGATTTGTTCCCAATGGAACACAAACAGTTCAGCTTCAAGACAATTTAACAATTGGTTCTACATATACATTTACACTTACATCAGGAACATTTGATGTTAATAATAAAAACGTATCTACTGGATTGTTTAACTCATCTAATACCAATACAAGAAGTTTATTGATGGGTTTTGGTACTTTTACTTTAACAGGTACAGGTACAGTTTGGAATTTAGCAACATCTACAAATCTCACTTTAACTCCATCAACTTCTACAATTGTATTTAACGGAAGTGGTGTTGGTACATTTGCTGGTGGTAGTAAAACTTATTACAACTTAACTCAATCTAGCAGTAATGCTTTAACCATTAGTGGTTCAAATACATTTAATACTATTAGCAATACTGTTCAACCTACTACTATTACATTTACTGCCAGCACAACTCAAACAATGACTAATTTTAACGTCAATGGCACAGCAGGCAATCTAGTAACAATTAATAGCACTACATCAGGCACACAAGCTACTTTAAATAGCCCAAGCAATATTTTAAATTCTGTTAAGTATGTTAGTCTTAAAGATAACAACGCTACAGGTGGTATATGGCAAGCACCTTCTAATTATGGAAATGTAATTGTAAGTAATGTAACAGGTTGGTTTACTGGTATTGGTTCTTTACTAATTATTACTTCAGTTAGCTCAACAACATTAAATATAATTAAAAGTTTACTTAAAACAATTAGTGCTACTAGTACAAGTGGAGTAAGTATAGTAAATAATATTAATAAATTTATTTCTTCTATTGCAACTAGTAGTGCTTTAACATTTAAACAAATTAATAAATATGTAACTACAATAGTAAATAGTTTAATAACTATAATAAAACAAAGTAGTATTACTAAAAGTATTTTATCTACTAGCTCAGTTTTTATTATTACAATTAATAAATTAATTAAAACGCTTACTGCTATTAGTACAAGTAATGCAAGTAATATAAAAAATATTAATAAATTTATTACTACTATTGTAAATAGTACTGCTTTAATAATAAAACTAATTATTAAATATTTGTCTACAATATTAAATAGCAATTCTTTAATATTAAAAAAAGTCAATATTGTTAAAAGTATATCTTCTAGCAGTTCAGCTTTTCTTGCAGCAACTAGATTTTATACTAAAGTATTAACTATTACTTCTACAAGTAATACTATTATATCTAGAGCCATTCTTAAAGTAATAGCAATAATTTCTAACACTGTAACTACTTTAAAAAAGGCTTTGTTTAAAAAGATTATTATTGTAACTAATTCTGTTACTACTTTATTACCGTCATTAATTTCTTTTACAAAATACTATAATGAACGAGTTTATTACATGGCATCTAAAGTTACTACAATTGCTGTAACTAAATTTAGAACCATCTTTATATCTAAGGATAATAATGTCTAGTTTTTCTTATAAGCTTACCACAGAGAATGAGCAGTTTACTTTTGACTTCTCTAACATTATTGCTAGTGGTGAAACAATTAACTCTGCAAGTATGACTGTAGAAGTAAAAGAAGGAAACGATTCAAACCCAAGTGCTATTCTTTCAGGTAGTCCTGTTATTAATGGCACTAGAGTTGCTCAACGTATTTATGGTGGATTAGACCAAGTTACATATCGTTTAGAAATGTCTGTAACTACTTCTTTAACTAACGTGTATACCTTAGTTGGAGATTTACCTGTATTGGCCCCTAGTAGTCTATGAGTTACTATTCTAGTTATGATAAAGGAGACTGGGATGCTATTTGTGATGTATGTGGTCGCAAATTCAAAGCTTCTAGATTAAAGCAACGTTGGGATGGATTAATGTGTTGCCCCCAAGACTGGGAGATTAGGCAACCACAAGATTTTGTTAGAGGTGTTCCAGACCCACAACTTGTACCTTGGGTAAGAGATGAACCTACAGACCAATTTGTACCAATTCATTTTACATCATGGTTGTATGGAAATTCTACAATATCTGCAACCCTTACTTTTAAAATTATAGAATATAGTGACTCTAAACAAGAGTTAAATGCTGCTGCAATTAATACGAAACCATTAGGATAATAAATTATGTCAGGTTTAATGATATTTTCAAATAATGCTGCTACTACCTTAGCTTCAGGTATTACTAACGTTGCTACTAGTTTGACAGTTGCTTCTGGTGCTGGAAGTCTATTCCCTAATCCTACAGGTGGTCAATATTTTTACATGACTCTTGCTAATACAGCAGGTATTGTTGAAATTGTTAAAGTAACTGCTCGGTCTACAGATGTGTTTACAATTGTTCGTGGTCAAGATAATACTGCTGCTGTTTCTTGGAACTCTGGTGATAAAGTAGAGCTTCGTTTAGTTAATGCTTCTCTTGTTAATTTAGGACAACTAGATTCAACTAATACTTGGACACAAGCTCAAACATTTAGTGGTGGTTTAAGTGGTGCTCTTACTGGTAACGTTACAGGTAACGTATCTGGTACTGCTGCTACTATTACAGGTGTTAATACAATTGCTCACGGTGGTACTAATAATGCTTCACTTGGTGTAACAGCAGGTGGAGTTGTTTATACCGATGGTTCTGCTTTACAAAATACAGGTGCAGGTACTTCAGGGCAAGTCTTAACTTCTAATGGTTCTAGTGCCCCTTCATTCCAAACAATTAGTGCTTCTGGTCGTTTATTAAATGTTCAATATTTCACAACAGCAGGAACAGCGACATATACTCCAACTTCTGGTACTAACTCTGTTATTGTTGAAGTTGTTGGTGGAGGTGGTGGTAGTGGCACAAGTTCAACTGCTGGTGGCACAACATCCTTTGGTGCATTGATAAGTGCAACTGGAGGTTCTGCAAATGGTGGCAATGCGGGCAGTGGTTCGGGAGGGGATTTAAATGGTACAGGCACTAAAGGACCTGTTAATTCATCTCCAAATCCAAGCGGATTTTCAACTAGCATTTCACAAAATGGAGCATCAGGATTTTATGGATTTGGTGCTGGAGGAGGGGCTAGTTTAACAATTGGTGCAAATCAAACTACACCACAATCCATAAGTGGTGGCAGTTCAGGTGGATATGCAATGAAAAAAATAACTTCTTCATTTAGCGGTGTAACTGTAACTGTTGGTGCGGCTGGTACTGGCGGGTCAGGTGCAACATCAGGCATCGTTATTGTTTACGAATACGCATAAGGATAAATCATGCAAGCATTAATAGACCCAAGATATAATAGAGTATGTCAGATTGAACCTGATGACCAAACCTTTCCTGTAGCTCCTCCTTTGTTCTGGACTGCTTGCCCTGATAACTGCACGACAGAGTGGACGTATGTTGATGGACAGTTTGTTGCTCCTCCAACTTCAGTAGATAATACAGGGGTTTAGTAAATGACAACAATGCAAGAGCTTAAAACAGAAGTAGATTCTCTTAAAAAAGATATTGAGTGTATTAAAGAAAATACTGCTGAATTATTAGAAGCATGGACAGATGCCAAAGGTGCTCTTAAAGCTCTTGCTTGGATTGGTTCTACAGCTAGATGGATTGTTGCTGTATCAGGAGCTTGTGCTTTATTTTACTTCTTTCTTACAGGTAAAAAGTAATGGCTTTAGAAGATATTGTTACCAACATACAAGGTAAACTTAGTCATTCTAAATTATGGTGTAACATTGCTTATGCAGCAGGAACCATTAAATTCATTATGATTCCAGAGCCTAGTGCAGACATCTGGATGGCATATCTTGGTATTGTAGGTGGTGCTGCTTTAGCATCTAAATTTATTTCAATGAAGTATAGTGGGGATACTCAATGAGTACATCAGGTGTAACAAGTTTTACGGTTACTAGAGACCAAGTTATTCAAGCTGCTTTACGTGGTTTATCTGTACTTGAAGAAGGTGCTGAACCAACATCAGAGGCTACTAAAAATGCTTCTTTTGCTTTAAACCTTATTATTAAAAACTGGCAAAAAGATGGCATTAAACTTTGGACCATTGATAATCTTGTGGTTCCTTTGGTATCAGGACAAACTCTTTATACTATCGGACCAGACTCAGGTAATGATATTATATCGGATAGACCTTTAAAAGTAATTCAAGGGTTTTTACGTAATGTACAAGTGTCTCCTCCAATTGACATTCCTATGCAAGCACTTTCTCGTCAAGAGTATAACATGCTTGGTAGTAAAGCATCTCCTGGAGTAATGAATAGTTATTTCTACAATCCAAAACCTACTTTTGGTCAATTGGATGTTTACCTAACTCCTGATAGTAACACAGCAACCAATTATGATTTGTACATTGTAGTACAACGTCCTTTAATGGATATGGTTAAACCTACAGACAATTTTGACTTTCCTAACGAATGGTTCCTTCCTCTTAAATGGGCATTAATGGCTGAACTTGCTTCTGACTATGATAAGAGTTTACAAGACCGTGGATACTATGATACTAAAGCTATTATGTATAAACGTGAAGTAGAAGACTGGGATGTAGAAAATGCTTCTGTCTACTTTGTCCCAGATGTCAGAATGGGGATGAACAGAGGATTCCGATAATGCCTAAAGTCGAACTCCCTTTAGTAACCCCTCTTGAACAACGTACCAATGACATCACTAAAGATGCCAAAATGGTTAATTGTTATAAAGAGACCGTTGCTGGTAGACCTCATTTAGTTAAACGTCCAGGTAAAACTCAATATACAATTACTCCTGCTCTTCCTTCTTTAGGACAAGGATTATGGGTATATAATAATAATTTATATGCAGTGGCAAATGGCACATTATATAAAATCACAGGTGGTACACGAGTTTCTGTTGGCACTGGGCTTAATACAACTAATAATATTAGCTGGGCTAATACTGCTGCTACTTCTTCCCCTCATCCCTATATGGTACTACATGACAAAGTAAATGGCTACTATTTAGATGCCACAGGTGCTTTTGTCAACATAGGTCAACAAGTGAATTTAGTATCTATCACTAATGCTGGGTCTGGGTATCCTGCTACAGGTGTATTTACTGTCACTGGTACAACTGGAAGTGGTGCTTCTGGAACTTACATGGCTTATAATGGAAATATTACTTCAGCTATTGTAACAAATCCTGGCACTGGATATACAGGTACTCTTACTGTTGTATTTGATAATCCTAGTGGGGTTGTTACTGGGTCTATCTCTTCAACTACATTGACAGTAACTGCAGTTACAAGTGGTGGTTTATATACAGGACAAACAATAACAGGAACAGGGGTAAGTTCAGGAACTACTATTACTGGGCAATTAACTGCTACCAATACTCCTGCAGCAACTGCTAATTATGTAAGTAGTGGAGCTGTAGGTACCTTTACATTTAATGTTTCAACAGCAACAAATATTGCTGTAGGACAATTTGTTTCAGGAACAGGTATTCCTTCTAACACTTATGTAACTAACGTAGCTGGAAATACTATTACTATTTCTAATGCGTTTACTACAATTGCTTCTGGAACTTATAAATTTTATGTAGCAGGTAATAAAGGTACTTATTCTGTATCTATTTCTCAATCAGTATCAAGTACAACTATTACAGGTGTGGTAGGTACAGGTGCTGCCGCTTCAGCCGCTTTAAATGCTTTCCCTTCTAATCCTGTTAGTGGTCTTCCTTACCTTGATGGGTATGTCTTTGCAATGGACCAACGTGGTACTATTTGGCAAAGTGATGAAGAAAACCCTACATCATGGAACCCATTAAACTATATCACTGCTAATGCAGAACCTGACTTAGCAATGGGTTTAGTAAAACATCTTAACTACCTTGTAGCATTTAAGCAATGGACTACAGAGTTTTATTATGATAATGCTAATCCTGTAGGTTCAGTGTTGTCTTGTAATACAACAGCTACATTAGAAATTGGTTGTGCTTCTGGAGATTCAATTCAATCTTTTGAAGAAATTGTAATTTGGATGGCTAATAACAAAGAAGGTGGTAGAACAGTCAATGTTCTTTCTGGACAAGTGCCTCAAGTTATTTCTAATAAAGCCATTGAGAACTTCCTTAATGCAAGTGACCTATCTACAGTGTATAGTTGGGTGTATAAAATCTCTGGGCACACTTTTTATGGTTTAGTATTAGCAGACCAAGATGTAACAATGGTTTACGACTTAGCTGAAAAAGAATGGCATTTCTGGACTACAAGTAAACAATTCATTGGTGGTGGTGAAGGATATTTTGAATGTACTTTTGTACAAACCTTCCCAGCAAATACAAAAAACACTTATGTACTTGACGCAGTGACAGGAAACGTGTATACTATAGGTGTAGGTAATTATAAAGACCCTTTTGGACCAATCATGGTAAGAATGGTTACACCAAGAGGACGCTTTGGTACATCTACACAAAAGTCCAATAGTGAATTGGTTATCTTTGGTGATAACATTAATGACACAATTAATGTAAGACACACTAATGATGATTATGTCACTTGGTCAAACTATAGACAAGTTGATTTAAGTTTACAGAAACCTATTTTATATAATTTAGGTAGATTTAGACGTAGAGCCTATGAGTTCCTTTACACAGGGTTCCAACCACTCCGTTTAGATGTCTGTGAGCTTAAACTATCAGGGGAACCATCCACAGAATGATTACTTATCAAGTTGAACGTTATTACCTTGTTATTGATGAAATAAAAGAATTGTTTGAAAATCATTGGGAAGAAGTTTCAGGGAATCCAGAAATACCTCTTAACCCAGATTATGATAGATATTTAGAACTTGACAGACTTGAAATACTACACATGATAACTGCTCGTAAAGAAGGCAAAGTAATTGGTTATCATGTTTCATTTGTACTTCCCCACATGCACTACAAACAAAGTATAACATGCTTTAGTGATATATTCTTTATTCATAAAGACCATCGACAAGGGTTTGTTGGAATTAAGTTGTTTAAGTTTTTAGAGGAAAGTTTGAAAGAAAAGAATGTGCAACGTATTTATATGGGCACAAAATTAAAACTGGATATTGGCCCTATACTAGATAGACTTGGGTATAAGGCAATTGAAAGAATATACACTAAGATGATAGGATAATTATGTTTAATTTAAAAACACTTAAATGGCTTCTTATAGACCAGTTTATGTTTAATTTAGGTACTGCTGCTTCTGTAGTGGGAATTGCCTCTGGTGTAAATAATTTATTTGGTGGTGGTAGTTCTGGAGCAGGTAATGTGGCAGGTGGTGCTTATTATGACCCATTTGCTCAATATAGAGGTCAGTATGCTACTCAGTTAAATCAACTAATGGCTAATCCTGCTTCTGTTACTTCTCTTCCTGGTTATCAATTTAACTTACAACAAGGTCAACAAGCTCTTAACCGTCAAGCGGCTCAAACAGGACAACAAGCATCTGGAGCACAACAAGTTGCTTTACAACAATATGGGCAAGACTATTCTAATAATTATTTAAACACTCGTTTGAGTCAACTATCACAATTGTCTGGGGCAACTCAAGCTCCATTAAGTGTTGTAGGTCAAAATCAACTTAATGCTCAAAACCAACAACAAGCACTTGGTAACATTATGGGGGGTCTTGGTGGACTTTCTCAATCAGGTATTTTTGGAGGACCTAGCTCTCCAACTTATAATAGTTATGCTCCTGGATATGTAGGTGGATATACACCAACTGATACTTCTGGTTCTGGCGGGAATAACCCGTATGGATATACTGGCACTGACCCTAATATGGGTGGCGGTACAATTGGCCCAACATATTAATTAAGGAATAAATATGGCAACATTAATGGATGCTTATCAAAGTGCTGTAAAAGGTGCCCAAGATATTCAACAAAAACAATTTGAAATTGATGCTTATAAAAAGCAACTTGCTGACCAAGCAGAAGCTGAAAAGACTTATGCAGAAGCACAAAAAACACAACCAACTATGGTTGGTGGTTATCAAGACCAAAAAGGCCCTCCATCTTTAGCACAAAATATTTTACCAGGTGAATCTGGGGGTATGCCTAAACAAGCAACTGCCCCTATGGGTGGTGCTCCTATGCCTAGTTTTATGGGGGGTGCTGGTGCAGAGGCTGCAGCTAAAGAACCTACTAAAGAAACTCCTGCTACTCCAATGGAACGACTTAAAACATCTAAGAATGAAGTAGAAGGTTTACAAGGTGTTTTACAAAGAAATACTAATGCTATTAAACTTGCCAATTCAAAAGGTAATTATAAACTAGCTAATGCTTTGGCATTGCAAAATGAAGAGATACAAAATAAACATGCAAAAGCTCAAATTGACCTTCTTTCTAATGCACAAACTACTTTAGAACTTGGTGGACAACTTGTTAGAGGGTATGAAGCTGACCTTAAATCTAATCCTTCAGATGCTAATGGAGCATGGGCTAGGTTTGTATTGTCAGCACAATCTAATCTTGGAGTAACTGGAGACCAATTATTACAAGCTCGTACTCCACAAGAACGCCAAGCTCTTGTAGAACAAATGAAGGGTAGTGCTGATAAAAATACAGAAGTTCTTAAAGCTCAAAAAATGCAACTTGAATTTGAAGCTAAACAAGCTGAAACACAAAGAAAAACTGAACGTGCTCAAGAATTAAACGATTTAGCTGAAAGAAAACTACAACTTCAAAAAGATGGAATGGAAGATAAAGCTAATCTTATTCAAGCTAAAATTGACCAATTAAAGATTTTAGGTGAATTAGAACAAGCCAAAACAGAACAAGCAAAAGCTAAAAAAGGTGGAGTAGGTCCTACTGCTTTCTTAAAGAATACTATTGGGGATTCTTCTGGGGATGCTAAAATTGACCAAAACATCACTAACACTGGTGGAGCTATTGTAGCAGCAGACCATTTAATTGATAGATTAAAAGACCCAGAAATTCTTACAGGTGCTCAATTATCATTAAAAACAATTCAAAACCGTATTAAAGGTTTATCTGAAAATAAAGAAATTACTGATGATGATATTAAAAATTTTGTTGAAGGGTCTGTAGAACCTACAGCTAAAAATGCAGCTTTCAGAAAAGAAGCTTTATACACTGCTTTTGAAATTGAGAAGGAAGCTCAAGGTGGTCGTTTAACAGTTGCAATGATGAAACAAGGGGGTAGTGCTCTTGACCCAACTAAATACACTAAAGAAGGTTATGGAACTGTCTTAGCTACTCGTAGGAAAGAATTATACCGTAAACTTGAAGGTTGGAATTTAGATGATGACCAAAAACAAAAACTTGTAAATAAACTTAGTGAAAAAGCTCCTCCAATGAAAACAACTGAAACTCCTTCAGTTACTTCTAAACAACAATATGATGCTTTACCTAGTGGAGCTATTTATATTGAAGATGGTAAAAAATATAGGAAACCATAATGGCTAGTAAATTTGGTGGTATTGCACTTGATGAAGAAACTCCTAAAGCTACTAGTGTTGGCTCTAAATTTGGAGGAACTCCTGTAGAAGAAGAAGAACCTACCCCTGCTAAAGGGGTTCTATCTCATATTACTGATGTAATTAATCGTGGGATTATTGCAAAAGGAATAGGTGGATTTGTTGATATGGCTTCTACTGGATTAGAAGAAGCTAGTAAAATTGAACGTTCTGCTATGGGTAAAGACCTTCAACAAAAAATGGGGGCAGGTTATAAGGCTCCAGAAAAACCTGTACTTGGTTCTGAGTGGATTGGTCAAAAGATGCAAGAAGCAGGTATGGTTACTCCTACTCGTAGACCTGCAGAAGAAGAAGCTGCTAGTATGCTTCCTATTGCTATTACTGGCGGAGTATCAGGAGCAAAAGCTGCAAAGAAAGCTTTCGATTTTTATAAACTTTCTAAAGGCACTGAAGCTGAACAAATGGCTCAAAGCCTTAGAGGAGAACTTGAATCTAAAGCAGGAGAAGTAGTATCTCAACAAGAGGCTGCTCAACAACCTGAACTTGAAAAATTACAAAAGATTGGTAAAGCTCAAGAAGAACTTGGTGGCCGTGAAAAAGTTGCTTCAGCTCGTGAAAAACAAAGACAAGCTACTCTTGAAAAACATCTTACTTCTTTAAGTTCAGAAAATAAAGTCCTTGCTGAAGATGTAGGAGAAGTAATTCAACCTGCTGGTCGTAAAAACATTCAAGCTTTAAAACAAACTCAACAAGAAGAAGCTATTGGACAAATTAAAGACCCTGCATTTGCAGAAGCTAAAGCTAGACAAGCTAAGGGTGACTTTATATCTACAAATCCAAAAAGTGCTGAACAGTTTAATAAAACTCTTGGAGAAGTTAAACAACAAATTGAAGACACTCCAGAACCTTTTAGGTCAGAACTTAAAAAACGTTTTTCAGCAATTGAAGGTGAAAAAATTCCTTTAACTGAAGAAGAGAAAAAAGTAGAACAATTAAGAGCTACTGTAAATCCTGGATATAAACCTAAAGACTTTAAAACTAAACCTTTAACATTAGACCAAGCAGAGTTTTTAAGACGTATGCTTACTAATAAAGATTTAACAACTGTAGAAGGTTTTAGTGCTTTAGATGCTACTCGTATGAAAAAACTTTCTGATAAACTTCTTGGTGCTATGAACGCTTATGAACCTAGAGTTGGTGAGTATATTCAAAAGTACAAAGAAACTTCAGAGCCTATTACCAGAGCTTTAGCTGGTAGAGGAAAAGCTCTTACTGACACTGAAATTGCTGCTGAAGAAAAAGCATTATTTTCTGCTGATAAAAAAGCAACTGCTAATTATTATTTAGATGGGTCTCAAGAAAAAGCTGAACGACTTTTAGCTTTAACTGGAGGTAAAGACCCTAAAGTATTAAATGCAATTAGAGGTCATTTTAGAACTGAAGTTGAAGGAATGACTGCAAAACAAACAGAAGACTTTATTAGAAAGCAAGAAGGTCTTTTAAGAGTGTTCCCAGAAATGCGAACACCTTTAATGAAAATAGCAGAATCTAAAAAGATAAATGAAATGGCTGGAACGACTGCAGGTAAAAAAGCTGAAGCTGCTGCTACTCGTCTTGCAGGTGAAGCAGAAAGAGCTAAATCTGCAATTACTATGTCAGAAAAAGAAGCAGAAAAATATAGGATGTCTTTAGGTAAACTTTCTACAGGTGACGCTAAACAAGCTATGTCTGAAGGTAAATCTATTATTAATAATTTACGGAAAGATAAAAAAATTGATGATGTTGAGTATAAAAAACTTTTAAATCAATTTGATGAAATTGAACGTAAATATGGTAAGAGTGCTGCTGCTAAAAATGCCATTAATTATATGGTTAGACGTTCTATTTATGGAATGGGTGTTGCAGGTACTGCTGGTTATTATGGCTATAAAGCTCTTTCTGAAGATTAAGGATAATAAATGAAAGTATTACTATTAGATGCTACTGGAGCACTTGTTGACTTTGGTATTCGTTGTATTGAAGCTGGACATGAAGTAAAACAATGGATTAAAAAAGATGCCAAAGGTAATGAGTCTGACGTTGGTCGTGGCCTTATCCCTCGTGTAGCCGACTGGCAACAACACATGAATTGGGCTGACATCATTGTTCTTTCTGACAATGCCTATCAAATTAACTTTTTAGAGAAATATCACAAGCAAGGTTATCCGATTGTTGGTCCTACGAATCTAGGTGCAGACTTAGAGCTTGACCGTGGGTTTGGTATGAAAGTATTGGAAAAGGCTGGCCTAGATGTTATTCCTTCTGAGTGTTTTGATGACTACACCTCTGCAATTGAATATGTTAAAGCAAACCCAAAACGTTATGTATCAAAGCCGTCTGGTGATGCTGACAAAGCCTTAAGCTATGTAGCTAAATCTGCTGCAGATATGATTTTCATGCTTGAACGTTGGAAATCAAAAGGTAAAAACAAACAACCTTTCATCTTACAAGAGTTTACTCCTGGTATAGAAATTGCAGTGGGTGGTTGGGTAGGTCCTCATGGTTTTAATAAACTTAAGTGTGAAAACTTTGAGTTTAAAAAACTTATGCCTTCTAACTATGGTGTAAACACTGGTGAGATGGGAACTGTTATTAAGTATGTAGAACAATCTCAACTCTTTGATGAAACACTTGGTAAACTAGAAGACTACTTACGTTACATTGGTTATTGTGGTTATGTAGATTTGTCTTTCATTATTGACAGTAAAGGTAGTCCTCGTCCTTTAGAGTGGACAACTCGTCCAGGTTGGCCTCTATTTAACATTCAATCTGCTTTACATAAAGGAGACCCTGTTGAGTGGATGTATGACTTGGTACATGGCTTTGATTCTTTGAAAGCATATAAAGACATTGCTGTTGGTGTTGTAGGAGCTATCCCTGACTTTCCTTTTACTAAATCAACAGGAAGAGACCCATCTGGTTATCCTGTATATGGTTTAGAAAAAATATTTGATGATGTTCACCTTTGTGAAGTTAAAATGGGTAAAGCCCCAGTGTTAAGGAATGGAAATATTGTACAAGAAGATATGGTGGTCTCTGCTGGGGATTATGTACTTGTTGCTACTGGCACAGCCTCTACTGTTGAGAAAGCTGCGAAGAAAGCATACGAAGTTATGGAGTGTGTGGAGATTCCTAATAGTCTTATTGTCCGTGATGACATTGGTGAACGATTGGAGAAAGAGCTTCCAATCTTACATAGCTACGGTTATTGCACAGACTTTGTTTATTGTGAAGAGGAAGAAGATTAATGGGATTGCCATTACCACCTCCCCCAAATAACCCTGTCTCAAATAGTTTTGAATGGAGAGAGTGGTTCTTTAAACTATGGACTAAAACTTCATCTGCAGCAGGTGTTTTGTTTAATGACTTAGGGTTTATGGGAAGTAACATTACTTCTATTGTTACTCGTAACCATAATGACTTGACAAACATTCAAGGAGGAACTCCTGGTCAGTATTACCATTTAACTGCTGCTCAATATGATTCTTTAAAACAAAGTTCTTATATTGAAGCTTATGATTTGTCTTCATCAATTGCTTTAACTTCAACTCCTACTTTATTAATTCCAGCTTCTACTGGAACAAGTAATGGTATTACTTATGATAATACAACAGGTCAATTTACTTTTCAATATGAAGGTAGTTATTCTTTAGCTTTATCTGTTAATGCCATTGCATCAGCACCTAATCAAATACTTTACATTTATGCTGAAAATAATACAGGAAGTGGATGGGTATTAAATGCTAACTCAGGTAAATATTTTCAATTATCTAATGGCGTTCCTACTCAAATTGTTTATTCTCAAGCTGTTCATAGAAGTGCTGGGCAACAAGTTAGATATTGGATTTATTCAAATGATGGTAAAACAAGTTTAACAACTACATCACTTCCAAGTACATCTACAGCTTATGTACCAGCTATTAGAATACAATACTCAGGATATTAAATGAATATATCACAAAAAGGCATTGAGCTTATTAAAAGCTTTGAAGGATTTAGAGCTGTCCCTTATAAAGACATTGCTGGTATTTTAACTATTGGCTTTGGTCATAAAATTGTAGCTGGAGAAGTGTTTGGTGCTATCAGTAGTTTAGAAGCTACTGCTATCTTACATAGGGATGTTCAATGGGCTGTTACAATTATTAACACTGCAGTTGAAGTAACATTAACACAAAATCAATTTGACGCTTTATGTTCGTTTACTTATAACGTAGGGGCACATGCTTTTGCAACATCTACTTTATTAAAACTTATCAATGAAGATGATTTTGCTGGTGCAGCTAAAGAGTTTTTGAAATGGGATATAGCAGGTAATAAGGTGTCTGCAAGTTTATTAGCTCGTAGACAAAAAGAAATGGAGTTATTCCTTAGAAAAAACTAATGATTTTCCCGATGTGTAATTTCTGTATAAATGATATAATATAGGTGTAAAGTGACATTTCGTCATTTCATTATAAGGAAATTGAATATGTGGACATCACCAGCAGCTACAGAAATGCGTTTTGGTTTTGAAGTAACAATGTACGTAATGAACAAATGATTTATTTTGGGTGGTTAAGCCAACATTAGAGGATGTAGTAAGTAAAAAGTTTTTTGGCTTTCATTTTTACATGTAATAACTACTAAATCTACACCCATTTACCCCTAAATGCTCAGGAAGGCTATTTCTAGGGCCTACAACAAGTTTTAGATAAAAAGAAAGGGCATCGTATTGACTGCCCTTTTTTATTGCGTCTAATCGCTTCCTATGAAACTAGTTTTTTATCACCTTTAAGAAAAATTACTGCTTCGTCCAAATCTTTAGCAATATACTGTTCTGTGAGTTGTTGCTTAGACAAAATATCAAAACCAGAAAGAACTACCACATAACCGTTATCAACTTTTGTTACATTTGCTTGATTGAAATTCATACTATCTCCTTTTAGTTACGTACAAAAATTAAACGCACAATAAGTGCATCTATTACCAAAAATGTTTCTCCTTCTTCAGAAGTAACAAATTCTAACCCAACTGCAACACCTGTAATAAATTGTAAAGCAATACTCATTTTATATCCTCCACTGCTAAGTTGTCAAGTTTATGTTCACACAAAGCAAGAGGAGTTGTAATACATCCAATCATTCTTTTGCAAGTGTAATAGTTTCCTAAACGTAAATGCTCTAGTGTTGCATCAATAAGAGCTTTAGTTACTTCTAGGGTTGCCTCTACTTCGTTATACTCATTCCCCATAAGTGTCATGGTTCCATTGAATGATTGCTTTTAATTGGTCTCTTAATCCATTACAAATCTTATCATTCTCTAATTTGTTGGCGTAGAGGTCTTCGATGGTAATGCCACTGGCGGTGTTGGAGGTGTCAGTAATTCCTTTGGTATCTGAGGGCAAGCTTGTCTCAGGGCTGTTTGATTGATTCCACAACTTGACACCATCAGTAGTAATGGGACAAGAAGTAGTAGCGAGTTTAGTTTCATGTACCTTTTCTCCTAAAGTAATATAACTCTTTTGTAAAGAAGCATTATCAGATTGTAAAGATGTTATTACCTTATTGTCAAGTTCTTTCTGTTTCTCAACTTGAGCTAACAACACTTTAGTTTGATGAGCTTCAACTGCTGAATGATACAAATGGCTAAACCACAACCCTAACAAAAACCCTACAACCCCCACAATGGGGGTTAAATAGGTGGTAATTCTACTAAGTAATAAATTAAACATATTCCTCCTTATTGTATTTCACAGGCACCCCCTGCACAGGCAGCTTGCTCTTTAAGTTCTGTGTGGTCATCATGCTCTACTACATTTTTAAGATTGATAGATGTCAAGTGCTTAAACATCTCTTCATATTGCTCTTCAGTACAATCTTCAAAAGGTGCTTGAATGTATGTACCACCATTGTAAGGAAGAACAGAGATGCCAGTGTAGTCATCACGGTTATCCCACATCCACTCTCCACATCCTGCCCATTCATCATCTTTCAAAGAGATAGTGCATGATACGTTATGCTTATTAGCTCCTGAAACATGTCCTGTTGCTACCCATTCTACATTAAACCGTTTAACACGTTCTAACAAATCTTTATAACTTTCTGTTCTAAGCATTGCACCTTCTGGAGCCTTTTGTGGAAAACTCATTACAGCTTCTAAGTGAGGTTTGAAGTGGTCATCCTCAATCAATGCTGGCACTTTAGTTTTCATGTAGGTATACAAAGGTTCATTCTTGCCAACACGCATGCGTCTAATATAATAATCATTGTGCCAAGCATGAATACCACTAGAGCTACCAAGGACGAGGGAGGTTGTCCCTGCAGGTTTAACAGTTGTAATCCTAGCAGAAGGATTAATACCAATAATATTAGCAACACGTTTATTCTCCTCAATAGTGATTGAAGCAGCTTCCTTCAAATCTAGTTTTAAAACACTACCAGAAGCAATGCCAGTCATACTTACACCTAATAAAGCTTCTTTCTCTGTTTGGTCTTTCCAAGCATTACGTAAATAATGAAAGTCTGTATACCCCGCTTGTAATGTACCAATAAACGTACCAGCTTTAACACGAGCATTTAACTCTTCTTGAGTTGTAACATCTGATACATTCACTTCAACAAGGTTACAATATTGGTTAGGGTTTAGAGCAATCTCACAGCAAGGGTTAGCACCCATGTCATAATCGTTAGTCCAGAAAATACCTGGTTCACCTGCACCTGAGTCTTGTACTCGTTGCCACACTTTAAAGAATTGTTCTTTAGTAATGTAGTCTCGATGTAACACTACAGAATTGTTAGCACGGCCTCGTTGTGGATTACTTTCCCACCAATCACCAGCCTTAGCTGCAAGCATGTCCAAGTCATCATGGTCAAACAAGCTAATTAAAGCAGCACGTCTAATCCCACCAGAAAGCACAGCATCTGCAATGTGACAAACCATATCATGTACTTCAATTGGTGATAGCTGACGTCCAATAGCGTTGTTAAGAACAGAACGAAGCTTATCCAAACAAATTCGTAAAGGGTCAGGTCCAGGAGCTTTCCCGCCTGAGGTAATGAGTCTAGCCCCTTTAGGACGAATATCCCTAAAGTCAAACACAGGGTCAGACTTACCCAACGTATAAGCTTTAATAAGCACTTTAACGGCATCTGCCCACCCCTCAATAGAATCTCCTACTAGAAACCGCCTTTGTTTGCTCGTTGGACCCTGTATACTAGGGAGTTTCTCCACATGGCACTTTTGAACCGAAAACCCGACTCCCGAACCTCCAAGTAAATTAAACATCGTTTCACTAAAGATAGCTGGGTGATTAGCAGGGGAATAAGCACAATTGAACATACGGTTATTAGCAAGCTCAATAGGAGAGCCTCCAAATTGCAAAGAACGCATTGAAGGTAATACTTGGCGATTGTATACATATTTGTAAGTTTCCTTAATTTCTTTTTTAAGTTGTGGATATTTACGAATGTGCATTGCCATATTTCGTTCTACTAATTCTTCCCATGTCTCTCTACGTTCTAATTCAGGGATGTACTTTGCATACTTATTAAAGATTGTTACATCACTTAGGATTTTTTGACTAATATCCATGTTATTCTTTCTTATTTTTGGGTGGTTATATAAATTAATCGGAGGAAACCATATCAAAGGCCAATTTACAATTCTAACTCTCCTATGATATGTTCTGCCATATCCTCGATTTTATCTGAAAAAGCATACACTATATCTTCTGTTGTCAATTTCAATAAATCAATGAGGTCTACTTCGTCTACTTGCTCTATGATTTTCTCTTGCAACTCTTTAAGTGTTATCATTTTCAAATTCTTTTAATAGTTCTATGAAGTGAATTGCTTTGTCTAAATCTTGTATACCACCTTTATCTCGCCATCTACATAAGTATTTTATAGCAGTTGCTTCTAAATATCCAATGTTATTTTTATGGCAAAACTCAGCAGGTTGTATAACAAACTTTTTGTAATGATTGCCTCCAATCATATAACTAAGAGCTGATGGTTTTCCAAGTGTGTCTTTTTCTAATGTGATAGATTGTTCCAATTGTAACTCCATATTTATTAGCTAAATTTTTTACTGCTTCATTATCTTGTTGTAAAATCTCTAACACTTGTAATTTAGATAATTTGTTAGTATTTACTTTTTCACCATGTACCCAAGTTCCATGATTTTTACTATCGTTTGAGTTTTGTTTATGTGTTCCCCAATATAAATTATCTACATAATTATTATCTTTACTTCCATCTTTATGTAAAACTATTGGTAAATTTTCATCATTTTCTAAAAAAGTTTCTGCAACTAATACATGAACACGTTTATCTTTTCTTTTACCTAAATTATTTACTAGGCAAACTTTTAAATATCCGTCTTTATCAACAGATGGAATTAAAATATGATTAGTATTTTTTGAATAATTTCTATAAGGTTTTGTTGACTTTATATTTCCATAAAAATCTATAAAATAATTAGAAAATCCTGGAATTTCATAAAAATCATGCCAACCTTGCTTATCTAAAGCATTTTGAAACTTTGCTGCTAACTCTGCTTTGTCTATCAACCACTTTTCATCACTTTTCTTTTTCCATTCTATATAAGCGGGTGATTCATAATCAGGTAGTCCCATATCGTCTCCGTAAGTATTTTAAGCTAATTGGCATCTCATCGAATGAACCATTTTGTACATCGTGTAAGACGTATAACCCTCTCCAATGATTGTTTGTTTGATGATTTAAGTAGTGCTCGTCATGTTCATAACAGCTCCCTGCAATGAGGGCAGTCATTTCTGAGCCGTCTGCTCTTTTTCCATAAGCAATGTCTCTACCTTGTTGGTGGCCAGCGATACAAGACTGATGATGCTTTGTAAGAAGAGCACGAGCGGTAGTGCAAGGATTGCCCATAACACCACTAACAAAATAATGACAGAAAGCAATACCTTCAATAACAATCGGTTCAAGAAACGGGACAGTAGTCCAACCCATCTTTTCATATTCTAAATCCTTTAAAGAAATAAGTCCGTCTAACTTTGGGTCGTTCTGAATAGCTCTGTTTATCCTGTGTTCATGATTACCATATAACATGTACATCTCAGGTTTCCAACGAGTTTTTTTATTCTTAATACGATTGTTTTGTTCTTCTCTAATAGGGGCTAATAACACTTCCATCGCTTCAATTGAAGCTTTAATATCAGCCTTATAGCGTTGTCCTTCCATACTCTTACTACCTGCTTTGTCATGGCTTGATAGGCTGGGCATGTCTGCAAAATCCCCTAGCATCACAATAATGTCTGGAAGCATATCTACACAATATTGACCAACATAAGAAAGGAAGTCTGTATCATCTCCTGGCCTAATCTGTGTGTCTGGAATTACAAAGATACGTTTACTCATTTGTATTTCTCTCTCTCATCTAACATTGCATCAGCTATTTGGTAAGATTGTCCTGCTAATTCTTGGGGACTCCACATTTCTTTCCAAGGTATGCGTTTAAAATTAGCATTCATAGCTTCTAGTGCAAAGTAGTCTCGTAAGTTCATTCCTGTCCAGATTTGTTTCTTACCATCTTGACAAGGAAACGCTGGTGAATTGCCTTTACTCATAACCTACATTCCCATTCTGACCTATGTGGTCGGCTCTATCTTCATCAAAGTAGGGGTCAATAGTGGCTCTCCATTCATCCCAGTGAGTCCAGCTATCTCCTAAGTCATTGTACGTCTTATTTGCTATACCAAAAGCAGGAGTGACGTCTGCCCAAACCTTACTACCACGCTGCAAATATTGAGCACCAATTTCTATTAAAGGGGTATTCCTTAGATAATGTTCTTTAGGTAATCCCTTCAAATCCTCAATCATTTTTACCCTCGTTCTTTGGATGAAAAGCACAAACTCGACATTTAGTAAGTGTGTTTACTAAGTAGGTACAATCATTATAGCATGAAGGTTTAATCTTGTCAAAACCTTCTTTAAATTTACCTGAATTACCTCTAGATTTAATCTCATCACCAGTAATGTCATTTTTTGCTGCCATTTCTAGTTCCTTTCTCTAGCTTAGTTTTCTTATCGTGGCAAGGTTTGCAAAGCACTTGTAAATTATCTTTACCACAAAAAAGTCGTTTAACAAATACATCCCAATTTTCAAATCCCACTTCTGGGTCAACTACTGGTAGAACATGGTCTACGTTCACTTCTTTAGCTGGAAACTCATGCTTACATTCTTTGCAAGTGTAATGTAAACTTTGTCTTCCTGTCTTTGGGTTTAACTTTTTTCCCCAGAGAGCCTCTTTAAGGGTTTCATACTTGGGAGGATACCTTCTAAATCCACCCCTAAGAGTTGAAGTAATAAATGCTCTAAACCTTCCTTCTGTCCATTCCGTAGTTTTAGGTTTACTAGATTTCCTCGCCATAAAGTTCCCGTAAAATGGCTAGGCGATATTTCTCAAAATCTGAATATTTCATAATGTCTGACAACACTTCTAAATAT
>Ga0208621_1000151_pt1 | contig 20828 bp, 19 predicted proteins | sample CryBogCBH26May08_FD_184617 | JGI IMG/M metagenome (GOLD analysis project Ga0208621, IMG submission 184617) | Freshwater microbial communities from Crystal Bog, Wisconsin, USA - CBH26May08 (SPAdes) (version 2) | ecosystem: Environmental > Aquatic > Freshwater > Lake | place: Crystal Bog... | reverse complement strand
CGATTGTAAGCTTTACACAGTGCCTGCTCTTTAAAGTCTTCAGAATACTTTGTATACGTTTTCATCTCTAATCTCAAATTTTATTTTCTTTAAAAATTTGAGGCGACAACTATTCTGACGCAGGGGGCTATTTTCAAAACAGTGTTTCCTGTTTTAAATTAACCCAATCAATCGGTTTTTGTGCGACTTTCTCTTTCCCTGTGGGTTGATGAACGGGTTTTCCTAATGGTCTGGTTTTTAAAGTGCCATTTTGAAACTGTCGGATTCGTTCTTTAGTAAGCGCAATATAAGCAGGTTCACGTTCAATCACCATGCCTTTGCGATGATGTTTGATGGCTGCAATCAGGCTTGATCCGACACCGCCGAAGGGGTCAAGCACCCAATCTTGTTCGTTAGTTAAGGCAAGCACGCAGCGTTCAATTAATTCAATAGGAAATTGGCAGGGATGGGCGGTTTTTTCAGGGTGGTTTGATTTGACATTGGGAATTTCAATAATGCCCGCTTGCCATTCCTCGTTAATTATTGCCCAAAAATCTGACGGATTTTTACCCAAGGGATTGCCGCTGGGTAAGCCTTTTTTTTCACCTTTGTAATGCAGTTTACCTGGATATTTTGACGGCACCCGAACTGGGTCAAGGTTAAAAGTATAGCTTTTAGATTTAGTAAACCAGAGTAAAACCTCATACCTGCCTGAAAAACGCTTGCTGGCGTGTAAGCCGTGGTCGAAATGCCAAACAATCCGGTTTCTTAATTGCAATCCCAGCGCTTTAAAAAGCGGGTAACAATAAATGTCCAATGGAAATACTTCGCCATCATCGACAAAATTGCCAACTTGCCAAATCAAGCTGCCATCATCTTGAACAGTTCTAGCGAGTTCCCTGATAACTTCAGCTTGCCAATCAAGATACACTTGTAAATTGACTTGCTTTTCATAGGCTTTACCAATGTTGTAAGGCGGAGATGAAATGGCCAGTTTAATTGACAAGTCTGGAATTTTTTTAAGTTTTTCTAGTACATCACCTTCTTGGACAACAATGTGTTCGTCATCTTGGAATTGACAGGCAATCGGATGGTTTGTGGTTATTATGGTATTGTCACAATGCGAGCCGTCAAGTTTAGCCTGCATCAAATGTGCATCAGATTGTTGTATTGCTGATAATGGCACTTCGGGCATTTTCTGTCCTGTATGATAAAAATAAGCCATTAATGCCTAAAATGCCGCATCCCCGTAAACACCATAGCAATGCCGTGTTCATCCGCCGCTGCAATCACTTCGGCATCGCGCATTGAACCGCCGGGATGGATGATCGCGGTTATGCCTGCTTCGGCGGCGGCATCGATGCCATCGCGGAACGGGAAGAAAGCATCCGAAGCCAAGGCGGAACCGGACACTTGCAAACCTTCGTCGTTAGCCTTGATACCGGCAATTTTGGCGGAATAGACACGGCTCATTTGTCCGGCACCCACGCCAATAGTTTGACCATTTTTGCAGTAGACAATGGCATTGGATTTGACAAATTTGGCCACTTTCCAAGCAAACAGCATATCCGCCATTTCCTGTTCGCTTGGGGCGCGTTGGCTGACAATTTTTAAATCGGCGGGCTTGAGTTGGCCTTGGTCTTTGTCTTGCACCAATAAACCACCGGCAACGCGTTTATAGTCGAGTGCCGGAGGGTCTTGTTCGGGCCATGCGCCACAGGCTAACACACGGATGTTGGCTTTGGCGGCAAGCAGGGTTTGTGCCGCTTCGCTCACACTGGGGGCTATGATGACTTCAACAAATTGCCGTGCAATGATTGCCGCGGCCGTGGCGGCATCCAGCTCGCGGTTGAAGGCGATAATGCCGCCAAAGGCTGAAGTGGGGTCGGTTTGGTAAGCCTGGTCATAGGAGGACAAAATGTCTTCCGCTTGTGCCACACCGCAGGGGTTGGCGTGTTTGACGATAACACAGGTTGGCAATTCCGGGAATGCTTTGACACACTCCAAGGCGGCATCGGCATCGGCAATGTTGTTGTAGGACAGTTCTTTGCCTTGTAATTGTTTTGCTGCAGCCAATGTGCCTGGGGCGGCGGTCGGTTCGCGGTAAAATGCGGCGTTTTGGTGGGGGTTTTCGCCGTAGCGCAAGGCTTGGTGATGGACAAATTGCAAATTCAACGTTTCAGGGAATTGTACATCGTTCAGGCCACTTAAATAGCCGGCTATTTGGGTGTCGTAGCTTGCCGTATGGGCGAAACATTTGACCGCCAAAGCAAAGCGGGTTTGCCCGCTCAGTTGCTGTTCGCTGCCTTTCAGTTCAGCCACTATAAAGCCATAATCATCAGGGTTGACCACCACTGCCACATCGGCATGGTTTTTGGCGGCGGCACGCAGCATGGTGGGGCCACCGATGTCGATATTTTCAATGGCATTATCAAAACTGCAATTAGGCTGGGCTATGGTTTGGGCAAAGGGGTATAAATTTACCACCACCAAGTCAATGGGCAAGATGCCATTTTCTGCCATGACCGCATCGTCAATACCGCGACGGCCTAAAATACCACCGTGCACTTTGGGGTGCAAAGTTTTTACCCGTCCGTCCATCATTTCTGGTAAGCCAGTATAGTCAGACACCTCCGTGACAGGGATGGCATTGTCCGCCAGTAATTTGGCCGTCCCCCCCGTTGACAGCAGAGCAATGCCCAACTGCTCCAATTCACGGCAAAAATCGACAATACCGGATTTGTCGGAAACGCTGATCAAGGCGCGGGTGATTTTTTTGTTCATAATAGATAAATAGCAAATAAAAAGGCAAAAGCCACAAGAAAGTGTTTCTAACGGCTAGGATAATCCATAATGGTCAATTTTTTTCCGCAAGGTGCTGCGGCTTAAGCCCAATGCTTTGGCTGTTTTGCTTTGGTTATGGCCTGAATGCTCAAGTGCCGCTTCCAATAGTGGCTTTTCAACGGCGGCGATGACCATGGCATGTAAGCCTTGGGCCTCATCCCCGTTCAATTGGCTAAAATAAGCATCGATGGTTTGTCTGACGAATAGGGAGAGCGGGCATATTTGTTGAATGGTTTCAACGTTTGAAGTCAAAGTATCGTCCATTTATGCTCCACAACAATGTTAAGTTATAAATAATTAAAAACGGCATTAACCTGAGCAATTTGTTGGGCGGGGGTGGTTGCTTGATTGATAAGGTTTTTGCGGTCTTGGCTAATGGCGCATGCCAATGGCTGTAAATACCAAGCAATATGTTTCCGGGCTATTTTAACACCGCTTATATCGCCATAAAAGCTGTAAAGTGCTTGCAGGTGCCCTAGCAATGTCTGGTAGATTTCAACCGGTGTGGGTGCAGCCAGTGTTGCGCCGGTGTCCAAAAAATGCCGGATTTGCGTGAACAACCACGGGTTGCCTTGTGCGGCGCGACCTATCATGATGGCATCGACCCCGGTTGTGGCAAGGACTTGTCGGGCTTTTTCCGGCGAATCAATATCGCCATTGGCAATGATCGGTATGCTGACTGATTGTTTGATGTGCCTGACCGTGTCATATTCGGCTTGTCCGGCAAATTTGCAAGCACGGGTGCGGCCATGTACTGTCAATGCGGCAATGCCGCTTTGTTCGGCAATGCGGGCAATAGTCAGGGCATTGCGGTTTTGCGGGTCCCAGCCCGTGCGGATTTTTAGGGTCACCGGCACATCCACGGCAGCGACAACGGCATCTAGGATACGTCCGACCAAAGGTTCATTTTTTAGCAAGGCGGAACCTGCGGCGACTGAACAGACTTTTTTGGCAGGGCAGCCCATATTAATGTCGATGATCTGGGCGCCGCGTTCAGCATTAATTCTGGCTGCATTGGCCATTTCAGCCGGATCAGTGCCTACAATTTGCACCGATCGGAAGCCCGTTTCGCCATTATGGTCTGTTTTTAACAGGGTCTTTTGGTGTCCTGCCAAGGCGGGCTTGGAAGCGACCATTTCTGACACTGCCAAACCGGCCCCATGACGGATACAGATTTCCCTGAATGGGCGGTCGCTCACACCTGCCATAGGGGCCAACACTACATTGTTGGGCAGTCGGTAAGCGCCTATCTGCATAAGGTGTTTCTAGTAACAAGGTGAGCCAAATTGACAGTATAGCCAAAAGCAACAAAGTGATAGTGATGATGCTTTTGGCTGTTTTGGGGAAGCGGTGCTAACGTAATCCGGAAAGTTATCCAGAGCATGTCCGTGCAGTCTATTTATTCTGGCTTGGTGTCGGTATTTTCATTCCAGATAGGGTTGTTATAATCTTCTTCATGCAGTTTTGCGGCATCATGCGGATAGATATGCCAAAACGACTGGTCAATAGGGGCGTTGCTATAGCTCTCTTTTTTGTCATGACCAAACGGACACCACCAGTTTTCAACAATTTTGACCAAATAAGTATGCCATTCAAATAGGGCTACGCTGTAAGGGCAATACCAAGTGCAGTTCAATATCCAAAATAATTTGGATTGCGAAACGCTGGGTTTAAAAGTGGGGTGCATGGTGATTTGGCTTTTCAATGTGTAGCGATGGCTGGCGCGGTCTGGTAGAAAATCTTTATATTTTTTCAGGTTAGTGGCACCCGTCATGCGCAAGTGGTAATAAGTCAAATAGGCGCTGATAAACACAAAAGGCAACGTCAGGATAGGCAAATAAACCAAGGCCATAGCCGCAGTGCGGACGGTAAAGGAAATTTTTTTATAGTTTTTTCCAATATCAACGCGGTTGGAACAGGTTTCACAGGCTTTCATTTCTAAGACTCCTTGTTTGTATTGAGTGAATAATTGTTGCATTTTTTTCGCTATGTAGCAGCCTGAAAATGGACAGGCAGCCCTTCACAGCAAAATTTATACTGATTATCTTCTGTGGCTAAGGTGTAGCGGTTAATGGTAACTTTTGGCTGCATAGCAGTCAGGTTTCTTGGTGATTTGCGAGGGACATAAATCACTGCCAGTAAAATTTAAAGGCTTGATGATACTGAGCAGAAATAGGTCTTTAAGTATTCAGTTTCAGGTGCCGCAGGGTCTATAGGATGATCCGGGCCTTGTCCGCCACTGGCAAAGAACACCAGGTGGCGGTCAATATGGCGTCCTGACGAGCGCAATATTTCTTGTAAATTTTCCCTGCTTAAATGATGCGAACAGGATGCAGAGACCAAGATACCATTTTTTGCCAAAACTTGCAGGGCGAGATGGTTAAGCCGCCGGTAAGCTTCGTAGCCTTCTTTAAAGTCTTTTTTGCGTTTGACAAGGGCGGGCGGGTCTAGCACGATGATGTCAAACAGCTGATTGTCCAGACGTGCCTTTTTTAGGAATTCAAAAACGTCGCTATGGATAAAGTTTAATTTTTCGCTGACATTATTGAGCGCAGCATTTTCTTTAGCGAGGGTTAAGGCCGATTCCGATGCATCAACACAGACAACTTCTGATGCGCCTGCGATTGCCGCCGGAATGCCCCATGCGCCGGTGTAACAAAACAAATCCAGTACCCGCTGGTTTTCCGTCATACTGGCGAGTTGGCCACGGCTGACACGATGGTCGTAAAACCAGCCGGTTTTTTGTCCGCCCAGAATGTCAACCCGAAATTGGGCGCCATTTTCTTCAATAATCAGCTTATCGGGGAGTTGCCCGTAGGCTATTTCCGGTTCTTGCCCCAAGCCTTCCAGTTGCCGTTGAGGTGTGTCATTTTTTAGGATGATTGCACTCGGGGCCAGCAGTTCGATCAGTGCTTCAATTAAGCTGGCTTTGCGGATATCCATGCCCACTGTGGTGATTTGTACCGATAGCACCGCACCAAAACGGTCTATCACCAGCCCCGGCAGACCATCACTTTCGCCAAAAACAAGCCGATAATAAGGTTTGCCAAACAGTTTGTTGCGTAGCGTTAATGCGGTCGTGAGCCGTTCTTTAAAAAAATTGACTCCACATTTTAGATTGGTTTTTCTGGACAATATGCGTGCGCAAATCAATGCTTGGGGATTGATATAAGCGGTCCCTATGGCTTTGCCGTCGTGGCTGTTGACTTGCACCAAATCCCCAGCGGTGTAGCTGTCAAGTGGCGAGCGTTGTGTGTCTATCTCGTTGCTGAACACCCAGCTGTGGCCTTTACGTAAGCGCCTGTCTTCATTTTTTTTTAGGTATATCTCGGGATGTGCCATATCAATAACAAGGGGGGTGGTGGAGGTGACTGCTAGAGACATAAGTTTGTTATAAAGGGTGGCGGCAATTATTAAGGGGCTGCTTAATGTGGCCGACATTATCGGTAATGACAGAAAGGTGTCTGCAGTGTGCTGTCGCCGGTGTAACGGACGGGCTTTTGTTGTGGGGTGGCGATGGCCAGTCCATGAGTACAGTTAGCGTTTCTTGCCGTCCAGTCTAACCCAGTCATCTTGTTGTACGGGATGCGCCAATGTGACAACTGATGCATACGCTGCCATCACCGCATCGGCCTGTTCTGCCAAGATGCCCGACAAAACTAACTGCCCGCCGTCCAAAACCAGGCTGCTGATTGTGGATGAAAGCTCAATTAATGGCTTGGCTAGAATATTGGCGATCACCACGTCAGCCTGGAACGGTGTGAAGTGTTCGGGCAGATAGCAATGGATTTTGTCTTCCACTTTATTTTTTAATGCATTATCGTGGGTGGCTGTCAGTGCTTGTGGGTCAATGTCCACAGCGTGTGCGGCTTTTGCCCCCAGCAGGACAGCGGCAACCGCCAAAATGCCGGAGCCACAACCGTAGTCAACCACTATTTTTCCGGTCAGGTCTTGGCTGGCCAGCCACTCTAAACAGAGAGCCGTAGTGGGGTGGGTGCCTGTGCCAAAAGCCAGCCCAGGGTCCAGGGTCAGGCAGACGCAATCCGCTTCATAATGTTCTTGACCGCTAGGGCAAACCCATAGCCGGTTGGCAAATTTCATGGGTTGGTAAAATGCCATCCAGGCCCGTTCCCAAGCTTGGTCGGCTACTTGCTCGTGCTGCCAGTTTTGCAATAAGGAGGCATCAAAATGCGCATGGGCAAGAGATTTAATCAGTGCTGGCTCGGCATCGGAGTCAAAAAGTGCGATGACTTCCGTGTTGTGCCAGATCAGCGTTTCACCTATAGCGGGTTCATAGATGGGCTGGTCTTCTGCATCCATGTAGGTGACGGAAACTGATCCTGCATCACTAAAAAAATCTGCGAGCAAGGGGGCGGTGTCTTCATTGGTGATGACGGAAAATTGCTGCCAAGCCATAGTGATTGTTGCTCAGGTAGGATTTAGCTTGGGTCAGAAGCAAAGCCTGTTTAAGGATAGGAAAAATAAGCCAAACTATTACGCTTTTTGGTCATTCATAGGCTGATATGGACTTCATACCAGCCAAGAAGGTAGTATTGGGCGCGTTAATAAAGGCCGAGTTTCTTTTCCAGATAATGGATATTCTGCCCGCCTGCTGCAAAGGCACTGTCGTTCATGATGTCATGCTGCAAGGGGATATTGGTTTTAATGCCGTCGATGATGATTTCACTCAGTGCGGTGTTCATTCGGGCAATGGCACTTTTGCGGTCTTCCCCATGGGCGATCAGCTTGCCTATCATGGAATCATAGTAAGGCGGGACTTTATAGCCATTGTAAATATGTGTTTCGCAGCGGATGCCTGGCCCGCCTGGCATGTGGAACTGGTCAATTTTACCGGGGCAGGGCATGAAAGTGCGGGGGTCTTCCGCATTCAACCGGCATTCAATGGCATGGCCACGCAGGGTCACTTGATCTTGGGTGATTGACAATGGCATTCCCGCAGCGATACGCAGTTGCTCTTTGACGATATCAAAACCGGTCACCATTTCCGTGACAGGGTGTTCGACCTGCACACGGGTGTTCATTTCAATGAAATAAAACTCGCCTTTTTCGTACAGAAACTCAAAAGTGCCCGCCCCCAAATAACCAATATCAACACAAGCCTTGGCACAGCGTCGGCCAATAAACTGGCGCACTTCTTCGCTGATGCCCGGTGCCGGCGCTTCTTCAACGACTTTTTGGTGGCGTCGCTGCATAGAGCAATCGCGCTCCCCCAGATGGATGGCATTGCCATGAGAATCGGCCATGACTTGAAATTCAATGTGCCTTGGGTCTTCCAAGAATTTTTCCATGTACACGATAGGGTTGCCAAATGCACTATTGGCTTCCGCTTTGGTCATAGCTATAGCGTTCACTAAGGCCGCTTCGGTATGCACTGTACGCATTCCGCGACCGCCGCCGCCGCCAGCCGCCTTGATAATGACCGGATAGCCGATTTCCTTCGCTAATTTCAGGTTGGTGTTGTCATCATCGGACAAAGGGTCATTATTGCCGGGTACACAGGGGATACCGGCAGCGATCATGGCAATTTTGGCGGAAATCTTATCACCCATAATGCGGATGGTATTAGCATTCGGGCCAATAAACACAAAACCGCTTTGTTTGACTTTTTCTGCAAAATCCGCATTTTCAGATAAGAAACCATAGCCGGGGTGGATGGCTTCGGCATCGGTGACTTCCGCAGCACTGATAATCGCAGGGATATTCAGATAGCTTTCACTGGAAGCGGCAGGGCCAATGCATACCGACTCATCCGCCAAACGGACGTGTTTAAGGTCACGGTCAGCTTCGGAATGGACGGCAACCACTTTAATGCCAAGTTCCCGGCACGCACGTAGTATACGTAAGGCTATTTCGCCACGGTTGGCGATGACAATTTTTTCGAACATGGGTTTTCCGTCCGTGCTATTCAATGATGAATAAAGGTTGTCCGTATTCAACCGGTTCCGAATTCTCAACCAAAATTTTGCTGATGATGCCGGTTTTGTCGGCTTCAATCTGGTTCAGTATTTTCATGGCTTCGATGATGCATACCGTTTCACCCGCTTGGACAGTTTGTCCAACTTCGACAAATGATTTTGAACCAGGTGATGCTGAGCGGTAAAAAGTCCCCACCATAGGAGATTTTAGTATGTGTCCGGTCGCTTGCGGCTCAATAACGGGCACAACTGTTTCGAGTATGGCTGGTGTGGCGGAGGTTGGCTGTGCCGGTGGAATAAAAGCAGTTGGCGCAGGGGTGGAAGAATACCGGCTGATACGGATTGATTCTTCGCCTTCTTTGATTTCAATTTCGGCAATGCCGGATTCTTCGATCATTTCGATGAGTTTTTTTATTTTTCTAATTTCCATTGTCATTTCTCTCGCCTAGTAACAGATGAGCGGCCTGAAGGGCCAGCTCATAGCCGGTTGCCCCAAATCCACAGATGACGCCTTTGGCAATATCTGAAAAATAGGAATGTTTTCTAAAAGGTTCACGTGCATAAACGTTTGATAAATGCACTTCAATAAAAGGTATTTTGGTCGCCAGTAGGGCATCACGTATAGCAATGCTGGTGTGGGTGAACGCTGCCGGGTTGATTATTATAAAATCAACTTTATCATGGTAGCTTTGGTGGATAATTTCAATAAGTTCATGTTCTGCATTGCTTTGGTGGAACTTAAGCAGATGCCCCAATAACCCAGATTGGGTGGTAAGCGTCTGCCTGATGTTGGCCAAGCTTTGGCTGCCATAAATGCCAGGTTCTCGGAGTCCCAGCAGATTTAAATTTGGCCCGTTTAATACAGCGATATGTGCCATTGCCCTAGTCATCGAATTTCGATTATTCATGTTAGCCGATAATTCTGCCCAATTTGTAATGGTTTGTCCAGATATAATGCGTTCAAGGCAACTAAACAGTTGTCTTGTTCTGGTCGGGCTGTTTTCATTCCAAGGTTTGTGGTGCGTGATAACGAGCGCTAACTTTTTCAATACGCTCTATTTGGGCAATGTTTCTTTGTAGGCAGCAAAGGCATCTTTAACGTCATCAAACCAATGGGCTTGGCCATTATGGAGCCAAATGCCCGCTTGGCAGAATTGCGTTAACGTGCCTTCACCATGAGAAGTCATGATAATGCTGGCTCTGTTGATAAGCTTGTTGAATGCGGTTTGGGCTTTGTTACGGAAAGCCGCGTCGCCAGCGGAAGTGGCTTCGTCTGAAATATAAACATCAAAGTCAAAGGCCAAGGTTAAACCAAATTGCAGCCTTGATTTCATCCCAGAAGAATAGGTTTTTACCGGTTGGTCAAAAGCAGCGCCTATCTCGGTAAAATCTTGGATGGAGGCAATGCGTTCCGGGATTTCTTGCTCACGAAGCCCATGGATGCGGCAGAGGAATTTGGAATTTTGCCGTCCGGTCATATTGTTTTGCAATCCACCGCCATAATTCATAGGCCAAGATACCCGGCAGCGCCTTTCAATACGGCCTTTGCTGGGTGTGTCAGTGCCGCCAATCAAGCGAAGCAGGGTTGATTTGCCGGCACCATTGCAACCAATAATCCCCACGCTGAGATGGGTCGGTATAGTGATGGATATGCCTTTTAGCACCCAAGGGCCATGACCATGATCGGTTTGGTAACGTTTGTGGACATCATCAATAATAATCATTTTTTATATACCTTAGCTACGAAGCGGCTATGCAGTGACAGGCCTATAAAAACACAGAACAGGGCAGCTTCGGTGGTATAAAATAAGTTCAAGTCCGGACTGGTATGGTAATAGATGGACATGGCTTTTCGCGCAGATTCAATCGAATGTACAATAGGATTGTACATAAGCCATTGCTGGAAAGGTTCAGGTATTGCCGAAATGGGTATAGCGACACCTGATATCATATAAATGGGAATATTGGCAAAAGCTATAATTTTTTCGAGTTCGGGGATCATCAGGACACCGATGGACGCGATAAGCCCTAAGCCGAGGGCCAAGAGCCATATATTTATAAATGCGCCCAATAGAACCCATGACTCATTAGGCGTAAAATCATAGCCCAGAAAGCTAGCCCCAGCCACCAAGATCAGGCCGATCACGATCATTAAAAACCCTTCCAATGCAGCTCTGACAAGGACAGTGTCAACCGGTTTGACTTGCCGATAGCTATAAAGCGCCCTATTGGCACTGATAGCATGTTGTGCTTGTGATGCAGTGCGCTTAAACAAATTGGCAAACACTAGCCCGACCACTAGCCAAACCACCGTGTCAATGCCGCCCACTGTTCTCACATGAAGTTGGGTCATAATGACAAGCATGAACGAAATCTGCAAGACGGGTTCCAGCAATAACCAGACCCACGCACTTCTTCCGCTGGTAAGACGGGCGACCGCCTCCCGAAGGAAAAGTGCTTTCCAGGTGGTGAAGGTGATCATTAAGGGTGATCGGTAACCTTTTGCGATATTCATGGGTCAAGAGTAGTTGGTATGCATCAAAAACAAATGCAGATTATGGTTGTCAAATGCGGGATGGTTGCAGATGGGTCATTTAGTCCGGAAATGTTTGCTTGGCCAAAAAGCGCGACAATTCACGGCAATTAAAATTGATTAGATACTATCATGTAACGGCAAAAAACAGCAATAATGAACCTTATTTGTCACCTGTGGGCAATGTTGTCCGCAGGATTCCTGTGTCGCGGGGCAAAACTGTCGGCAAGCAAATTCATTTTATTAACCATGAGGGTGTTAGCCATTGAATATGTATTTTACCGAAAAACCGTATCCGGCTACAGCGTCATTAGTGTGGCAGGCACTTGACGCGCATTATAAACAGATGCGCCATTTGCATTTACGCGGCCTGTTCGCAGACGACCCACTAAGGGGACAGAAGCTCATTGCTAAAGCAGGGGATATTTTCCTGGACTATTCAAAAAACATTATTACTACAGAAACAATGGCATTGCTGGTGGGCTTGGCAGAATCATGCCAACTCAAGCAAAAAATCACGGCCATGTTCAGGGGCGATGCCATCAACGCGACTGAACAACGGGCGGCATTGCATATTGCTTTGCGGATGCCTGAAAATGCCATGCTTAGGCTTGACGGCATTAACATCATTCCAGGCGTTCATGCCGTGTTACGGCGTATGGCGGTGTTTTCTGGGCAAGTGAGGCAGGGTGTCTGGCGAGGCTATACGGGCAAGCGCATCCGTAATGTGGTGAATATTGGCATTGGTGGTTCTGATTTGGGGCCGGTCATGGCGTATGAGGCTTTACGCTATTATAGCCAGCGCGATTTGGTATTTTATTTCATCTCGAACATTGATGGCACTGATTTTCAGGAAGTTGCCAGTCGGTTGTCGGCTGAGGAAACCTTGTTTGTGGTTTGTTCCAAAAGCTTCAGCACTTTGGAGACAATGGCCAATGCCCATAGCGCCCGCCAGTGGCTAGTGGAAAAAATGGGCAACGACGCCGCTGTGGCAAAACATTTTGTCGCTGTGTCCACTCATGCTGAAGCGGTTGCACAATTTGGCATAGCCCCCGATAACATGTTTGAATTTTGGGATTGGGTGGGTGGCCGCTATTCATTGGCATCCGCTATTGGTTTGTCAACCATGATAGCTATCGGTCCGGATAATTTTTACGCGTTGCTGGCGGGGTTCCATACCATGGACGAACATTTCCGCACGGCACCGCTAGCGGAAAATTTGCCGGTCATATTGGGTTTGTTGACTATCTGGTATAACAATTTTTTTGGCGCGCAAACCCTGGCGGTGTTGCCTTACGATCAGTATTTAAAGCGTTTTCCTGCTTACATACAGCAACTGGCCATGGAAAGCAACGGCAAGCAGGTCACGCTTGATGGTTCAGTGGCCAATTATCAGACCTCGCCAATTTATTGGGGCGAACCAGGCACTAATGGACAGCATTCGTTTTTCCAGTTGATACATCAGGGTACTAAACTGGTGCCCTGTGACTTCATAGGCTTTTGTCAGTCACTGAATCCGCTAGGGAAACATCATGATTTGTTAATGGCAAATTTTTTCGCCCAACCGGAAGCCTTGGCTTTTGGTAAAACGGAGCAGGAAGTCAAATCGGGCGGTGTGCCCGATCACTTGGTGGCAGCACATGTGTTTCCCGGCAACCGCCCGTCTAATACGCTTCTGGTCAAACGCCTGACTCCCGCCACGCTAGGCCAACTGCTTGCGCTCTATGAGCATAGCGTGTTTACCCAAGGCGCGGTTTGGAACATCAATTCTTTTGACCAATGGGGCGTTGAGTTGGGTAAGGTATCCGCGCAGCGTATCTACAATGAATTACAGCATCCTGACCCGGTATTGGCGCATGACAGTTCCACCAATAGTTTGATCGGACGCTATCGGTTGCTTAAATAGGCGACACGCCAAACATAATTAGCCGACGGCCTCCTTTTGGAAACCGGCGGCTGTGGTTAACGCAGTGCAGCAGGCTTATTTGGCGATTTTTAAGGCCAAAAAGGCGGGGCTGCCCTGACGTTGGATTAATACCGCAAGGGATTTTCCGTTCGGCAAGGCCTTGACAATTTTGTTGAACTCCGCAGTGTTATTAATGGCTTGGTTCTGTATGCGTAAAATAATGTCGCCGCGTTGGATGCCCGCATCAAGTGCCGGGCCCACGCCGACTTCTTGCACTAACACCCCGCCGTTAGCCAGCTGCATAGACTCGCGCTGTTCTTTGCTCAGGTCAACAACCCTAACCCCCAACTTATTGTCGGGTTTGCTTTCTGGTTTGGCTTCGGCAATTTTGTCCACTTGCTCAGGTAACAAGCCAATTTTAAAATCAAGGTTTTTGGTTTCGCCTTGGCGGATAATTTTTAGCGTTGCTTTTTCATTGATGGGTGTCATCCCTACCATGGGCGGTAGGTCACCCGAGTGGTCAATGGGTTGCCCGTTAAATTCAATAATGATGTCACCGATTTTCAACTGGGCTTGTTCGGCAGGGCTACCGGGGATTATTTTGGAAACCAATGCGCCCTGGGGCTTTTGCATGCCAAACGATTCCGCCAGCTCACGGGTGACATCCTGAATTTGTACACCTAGCCAACCATGGGAAGCTTTGCCTTTGGTTTTGATCTGTTCGACCACATTCATCACCACATCCATTGGAATGGCGAAAGACAGCCCCATAAAGCCACCAGTGCGGCTGTAAATTTGCGAATTTATGCCGATAACCTTGCCATCCATATTAAATAGTGGCCCGCCAGAGTTGCCGGGATTAATTGCCACATCCGTTTGGATAAACGGCACATAATTGCCGCCCGGCAGACTGCGTCCTTTAGCACTGACAATACCGGCAGTGACCGATTGCTCAAAACCAAACGGTGAGCCAATCGCCAGCACCCACTCGCCCACTTGCAGCTGGTTGGGGTCGCCAATGCTGACAGTGGGCAAATCATGGGCGTCAACTTTTAGCAAGGCTACATCAGTGCGTGCATCGGAACCAATCAGTTTGGCCAGCAGTTCGCGGCGGTCAGAAAATTTGACGATAATTTCATCGGCATCTTTAACGACGTGATGGTTGGTGAGTATATAGCCATCTTGGGATATGACAAAACCAGACCCCAGTGACTGTTGTTCTGCGCCGCCGCCGCCACCTTCTCCGCCGCCACCATTCGGGTTATTAAAAAAATGCTTGAACAGCTCTTCCATTTCAGGAGGGACGCCTTCTGGAATTTGTGGTTCTTTGGTGGTCCCTTGCGGGGGTTTGCTTTCTTTTTGCGTGGTGCTGATATTGACCACGGCAATGCCATTGGTTTTTACCATTTCGGTGAAATCCGGCAGCTGGGCCGACACCGATTGCATAAATAGGCAGGCCGCGAGAAATACCCCGCCGCTTAATTTCTTAAACATAATGTCTCCATTAAAAGTGAAAATATCTGGGATGGCTTAAGCAATTGCAATATGCGTATGTTGGTTGGAACAATCAAGGTGTATTCGATGCGGACAGGCAATTTTAGCTATTATGCCGTTGTTTGGCCATTTGGCGGGAATGTTCCGGCAAGCTTGCTTAGCCAAAAATAGATGTTCTGCGAATAGTAAGGGTTGGATTAGGGGCTGGTCAGACCACCCGGTCTTCTGGCTCGGTGCCGGTGAAAAACGCGCCTATATTGTGCAACACCCTTGCACCCATTGCGGTACGGGTTTCTTCGCTGGCACTGCCCAAATGGGGCAGCAAGGTGACATTGTCCAACCCTAAAAAACTTGGGTTCACATTGGGTTCGCCTTCATAAACATCTAAGCCTGCACCGGCAATCCAGCCTGCTTTAAGGGCTTTGACCAACGCATCGCTGTCCACTACATCACCGCGTGCGGTATTGATCAAATGGGCGGAAGGGCGCATTAATTTTAGGCGTTGTTCGTTGATCAGATGATGGGTGGCCGCCCCGCCAGGACAGTGTAAGGAGATAAAATCCGCTTCCGACAACACCTCCTCAACACTGTTATAACGAGTGGCCTGCAAGCTGTCAACTATCGTTTGCTCGGGTGTGGAGGGTACAAAGAACACGATTTTCATGCCAAAACCAAAATGGGCTTTGTAGGCCATCGCCTGGGCAATACGTCCAAAGCCAATCAGACCCAGGGTTTTGCCAGTCACTTTTTGGCCCAGCAATTGGGTTGGCCCCCAACCATGCCATTGGCCTTGCAAGATCATGCGTTCGCCCTCGGCGGCACGGCGGGCCGACATCAGCAATAGTAGCATGGCAATATCTGCCGTGCAGTCTGTCAGCACATGTGGTGTGTTAGTTACAACAATACCAAGTGATTTTGCCGCTTGGATATCAATATTATTGTAGCCCACCCCAAAATTGCCAATTATCCTGACACGGCGGTTTTCCGTGTTGATAATGTCCGCCGTGATGGGATCGGTCACCGTAGGCAACAAAGCGTCGGCATTTTGCATGGCTAGTTTCAGTGCCTGGGTAGACATGGGGGTATCATCTTCGTTCAACTGCACGTCATAAAGCGCTTTCAGCTGTGCCTCCACATTGGCGGGCCAACGGCGGGTAACGATCACTTTGGGTTTGCTCATTGATAACGGCTCCGTGCTTAGCAATACGGGATGTGTATGGGGAATGGACGCGATTTATGGTTTTTGCTGTGAATGATGAGCGGAAATTATCGGGGAATTTCCGTCGGTATCGGCCAATATTTCTGTATCGATATAATAAAGCATACCAGCCTTAAGATTCATGGCAACTGAAAAGGCTTAACATGCATGGTCGGTTGATAGATAGTATAACCCAACTCGGCTTGGATTAGTATTTGACTTAGTATCAGGAAGCCGGAACAGCATAACTGTTCCGGCAATTGGAAGATGTTGAAACAGGGTGGATACTAAGCGGTGGCGCGGTAATACTCAATCGCCGCCGCCACACCGGAACCAGGTTGGATAGCAAAGCCATTGTCCAATAAAGCCATTTCCACACCGGCAATAGCACCTAGCATGGACACATCATTCATATCGCCGACATGACCGATACGGAACACTTTGCCAGCCACTTCCGACAAGCCTGCCCCCAAAGAGATGTTGTATTTGCAGAACGCAGTGCTGATAACGGTACGGGCATCCTTATCTGCAGGCACAACCACAGCGGTGACCGTGTCCGATTCAAAACCGGGCTGGGCGCAGAGCGTCAAGCCCCACGCGGACACTGCCTTACGGGTGCCTTCAGCCAAACGATGATGACGGGCATAAACATTCTCCAAACCCTCTTCCAAAAGCATGTCCAACGCCTTGCGCAAGCCGTAAAGCATGGGCAGGTTAGGGGTATAAGGCGTGTAGCCGTCTTTGTTGGCGTTCATTTGGTCTTTAAGGTCCAAGAAGCAACGTGGGTAAGTTGACGTTTCCACAGCAGCCAAAGCTTTTTGGCTAAATGCCAAAAAGGCCCCACCGGCAGGCAGCATAAAGCCTTTTTGAGAACCGCTGATAGCACCATCCACACCCCATTCATCCATGCGGAAATCCAAGCTGGCAATGGAGCTTACACCATCGACAAACAGCAGTGCAGGGTGGCCGGCCGAATCCATAGCTTTACGTACGCCGCCAATATCACTGGTCACGCCGGTTGCCGTCTCGTTATGGGTGGCCAAAACGGCTTTAATTTCATGCTGGCTATCGGCTAGCAAACGGGCTTCCAATTTGTTCAACGGGATACCTGTACCCCATGGCTCCTGATGGATTTCCACATCAAAGCCTAAGCGTTTCGCCATTTCCGCCCAAAGGTGGCTAAATTGGCCAAAACGATAGATCAGCACCTTATCACCTGGGTTCAGGGTATTGGTCAAGGCCACTTCCCAACCCGCTGTGCCCGTTGCAGGAAAAATAAAAGCTTGCCCTGTTTCGGTTTTGAAGATTTTTTTCAGATCTTGCAATAACGGCGCGAGCAATTTTGGAAAAACCGGCGATCGGTGGTCTTCCATTGCCACATGCATAGCGTTTAGTATTTCATTAGGCACATTAGTAGGGCCAGGGATATAGAGATGGTTGCGACCAGCCATGGGTTTGCCTCGTAGTAAATTTAAGTTAACGGTCTGCCGTAAATGACAACAAAGGGGGATAATCGTTATCTGACAGCTAAAAAAACCAAGAATAATGACATAGCAAATGGCAATCGGCAAGGATTGTTTAGGATTAATAGTAAAAAATACGCGTTATAAATTGACTTTGCTAGGGCTGGAAGTAGAATGAGCGATTTATTTGTTTCCAGCCCAGCCAAAAATGTCCCTTTTTATGCGCTGCGCTTCCCATATCACGATATTAGCTTTAGGTAGGTAGTAATGAGTCACACCTTGTACACCGCGTCAACACAACGCGTCCAGCGTTGCGAATTGGCCGTTCCGGGGTCAAACCCAGGCATGTTTGAAAAAGCGATGAAAAGCGGCACGGATTTCGTTTTCTTGGACCTTGAAGATGCGGTGGCGCCCGATGACAAGTTGCAGGCCAGAAAAAACATTATCGAAGCCATCAACGACCTTGATTGGCATGGTCACGGGGTCACCGTTTCTGTGCGTATCAATGGCCTTGACACCCAATACATGGTGCGTGATGTGGTTGATCTGGTCGAGCAGGCGGGCAGCAAGATCGACACCATCTTAATCCCTAAAGTGGGCGTGTATGCCGATGTCTATATGGTTGAAGCGATGCTTAACCAATTGGAAATGCAACAGGGCCTTAAAAACCGTATTGGCATCGAAGCACTGATTGAAACCGCATTAGGTATGGCCAATGTGGAAGATATTGCCCGTAATGGTGCGCATGGACGTTTGGAGGCGCTGCATTTTGGTGTTGCCGATTATGCCGCCAGCAACCGCGCACGCACCACCAATATTGGTGGGCTTAACCCGAATTACCCGGGTGACCAATGGCATTACGCCATTAGCCGCATGACCGTTGCGTGCCGTGCTTTTGGGCTACGCCCCATTGACGGCCCATTTGGCGACATCAAAGACCCTGAGGGTTATATACAAGCGGGCAAACGCGCAGCAGCCTTAGGTTGCGAAGGCAAATGGGCCATTCATCCCTCGCAAGTCGAGCTGGCCAATGACATCTTCACCCCACTCGCGTCTGAAGTGGAAAAAGCCCAGCGTATCCTGGTGGCATTACAGGAAGCGGCCGCACAAGGCAAAGGGGCCGCTTCGTTGGATGGCCGTTTGATTGATGCCGCCTCGGAAAAAATGGCCAACAATATCGTCAGGGCAGCTGAAGCTATCACCGCCAAAACCCGCTAAACAATCAACATACCAATAACAGAAATCAATGAGGATATGCTGTGGATATTCATGAGTATCAAGCAAAAGAACTATTAAGCGGCTATGGAGTCAAGATCGCAGAAGGCGGCTTGGCTTACAGCCCTGAAGATGCTGTGCAACGCGCAAGGGAAATTGGCGGGCACATTTGGGCGGTCAAGGCACAAATCCATTCGGGTGCCCGCGGCAAAGCAGGCGGCATTAAAATATGCAAAACCCACGATGAAGTGGAAGCCGCCGCAAGCCATCTGCTAGGTAAGCGCTTGGTGACCCACCAGACCGGCCCGGCGGGTAAGGTCTGCTCAAGACTTTATGTGGAAGCCGGTACTGAAATAGCCAAAGAATTGTATTTCTGTTTTCTGGTTGACCGCAGTTCAGAACGCATTGTCATGGTCGGTTCCGCGCAAGGCGGAATGGATATTGAGGAATTGGCCGTTAGCCAACCGGATGCCATCAAAAAAATCTATATTGAACCGGCTGTGGGTCTGCAAGACTACCAAGCCCGCGAAATGGCCTTTGCCTTAGGTTTGGATGCAGAAATTTTAAGCCATGCCGTCAAAACCATCAAAGGTTGCTACAACGCGCTTAGGGCGCTGGATGTCAGCATGTTGGAAATTAATCCGTTGGTGGTCACCCGCAGTGGTGAATTGTTGGCTTTGGACGCAAAAATGGGCTTTGATGACAATGCCCTGTTCCGCCAACAAAAAATATCTGAATTACGCGACAAAACCCAAGAAGACCCGCGCGAAATGGCGGCGGCGGACCGTGGTTTAAGCTATGTGGGGCTGGATGGTGATATCGGTTGTATGATTAACGGTGCCGGTCTGGCTATGGCAACCATGGACATGATCAAACTGGCCGGTGGCGAACCTGCCAACTTCTTGGATGTAGGCGGCGGCGCATCGGCTGAACGCACCGAAAAAGCGTTCCGTCTGGTGTTGGCTGACCAAAATGTCAAAGCCATGTTGGTGAATATTTTTGCGGGCATCAACCGCTGTGATTGGATTGCCGAAGGGGTGGTGCAAGCGGTCAGAAAAATAGACATGAAAGTGCCGTTGATTGTACGCTTATCAGGCACCAACGTGGCAGAAGGGCAACGCATCATTGCCGAAAGCGGCCTACCCATCATCACTGCCGACACCTTGGCAGAAGCGGCTGAAAAGGCCGTGCAAGCGCGTAATGCTGTGGTGGCGCAAGCTGCCGCGGCCCAGGAGATTTAATCATGGCCATTTTTATTAACGAAACCACCCGTATCATCGTCCAAGGTATCACCGGTAAAATCGGCAGCTTCCACGCCGAAGACATGCTCAAATACGGCAGCAAAGTGGTGGGTGGTGTGACACCCGGCAAGGGCGGGCAAAGCCACTTGGGCTTGCCGGTCTTTAACACCGTCAAAGAAGCCGTGCAAGCCACCGGCGCCGATGCCAGCATCGTGTTTGTGCCGCCCGCTTTTGCCGCCGATTCCATCATGGAAGCCGCCGATGCCGGTATCCGTTATTGTGTCTCCATCACCGATGGCATTCCCACCCAAGACATGATGACCGTCAAAAATTTCCTGCGCCGCTTCCCTGTCGATCAGCGCATGATCTTGACTGGCCCCAACTGCGCCGGCACTATCAGTCCGGGACGCTCCATGCTGGGTATCATGCCGGGGCATATTTACCTGCCGGGCCATGTCGGCATTGTCGGCCGTTCCGGCACATTGGGCTATGAAGCGGCAGACCAACTAAAACGCTTGGGTATTGGGGTATCCACTTCAGTTGGCATCGGCGGCGATCCGATCAACGGCAGCTCGCACCGCGATGTGTTGGAACAATTTGAACAAGACCCTGACACGCATGTGGTGCTGATGATCGGTGAGATTGGCGGCCCACAAGAAGTGGAGGCAGGCTTGTTTGCCAAAAAATACATGGGCAAACCGGTGGTGGCTTATATCGCCGGACTGACCGCCCCTGAAGGCCGCCGCATGGGCCATGCCGGTGCAATCATTTCTTCTGCGGGCGAAAGCGCGGCGGAAAAAGTGGCCCTGTTAAAAGACCTGGGCGTGACCATTTGCCCGACTCCGGCTGCTATGGGGGTGACTGTTGCCCAAGTTTTGGCAAGGTTTTAGAATTTGGCATTAACTGCCTAAGGAATCGCTGATTAAATCATTCGCAAAGAAATGAGATAATATCACCAACTTAAGCCTAAAGCCGACTTGCCAATGAATACACCGACCCAAACGAGTTTTGCCGAACTT
>Ga0208621_1000140_pt1 | contig 21470 bp, 13 predicted proteins | sample CryBogCBH26May08_FD_184617 | JGI IMG/M metagenome (GOLD analysis project Ga0208621, IMG submission 184617) | Freshwater microbial communities from Crystal Bog, Wisconsin, USA - CBH26May08 (SPAdes) (version 2) | ecosystem: Environmental > Aquatic > Freshwater > Lake | place: Crystal Bog... | reverse complement strand
ATGGTAAGGTAGTTTGTGTAGGTGGCGGTATAGGGGTAGCACCTATGCATCCTATAGCTCAGGCACTGAAGAAAGCCGGAAACCATGTAACTATTATAACTGGAGCAAGAAACCAGGATTTATTAATACTTCAGGATGAAATGAAGGCTATAGCAGACGAATTTATTGTCTGTACCGATGATGGGTCTGTTGGCAGAAAATGTTTAGTAACAGAACCTTTAAGAGAGCTCTGTGCTAATGAATCCACCAAGCCAGATATGGTTATTGCAATTGGACCACCTATTATGATGAAGTTCTGTAGCGAAACTACTCGTCCGTTTGGCGTATTTACACAGGTATCTTTAAATACTATCATGGTGGATGGTACAGGAATGTGTGGCGGATGCAGAGTGAACGTAGGAAAAGAAGTAAAATTCGTTTGTGTAGATGGCCCTGAATTCGATGGTCATTTAGTGGACTTCGATAATATGATTGCCCGTTTAAGTTCTTATAAAGATATAGAAAGGACACGTTACAAATGTTTTGTTGAAAAAACGATAAACCAAAAGGAGGAAGCATTATGAGTTACCATACATTAGAAGAATTAAATAAAACAGCTAAAGATATTCTGGAAGATTTAGGAGACAGAATCAGTACTTTAAATAATAAAGAAAGAACTGCAATACCTTCTCAGGATATGCCTGTTCAGTATCCTGTAATCAGAGCTACAAACTTAGAGGAAGTAGCTATTGGTTATACAGCTGAACAAGCAATTGTAGAAGCTAACAGATGTTTACAATGTGCAAAGCAAACCTGTGTAGATCATTGCCCGGTAAATATTGCAATTCCTTCCTTTATAAATCATATAGCTAAAGGGGATTTTGCGCTTGCCTGTGAAGTAATTAAAGAGTCCAGCTTATTGCCTGCAATTTGTGGCAGAGTTTGTCCGCAGGAAAAACAATGTCAGAGCAATTGTATGGTAGGTAAGGCTTTGAAGGATGTAGATAAATCAGTTGCCATTGGTCGTCTGGAAAGATTTGTTGCTGATTGGGAAAGGAATAATGGTGCTGGTAAAGTTCCTTCTGTAAAACCAGATACCGGTAAGAAAGTTGCAGTAGTAGGTAGTGGTCCTGCTGGATTAGTAGTAGCTGCCGACTGCAGAAGAGAAGGTCATCAGGTTACCGTATTCGAAGCCTTCCATAAAGCAGGTGGTGTATTAAGATATGGTATACCGGAATTCAGATTACCCAACGAAATTATCGACCACGAAATAGAAAACCTTAAAGCAATGGGGGTTGATTTAAAAACCAACTTTGTGGTAGGAAGAACCCGTAAACTAACCGATCTGATAGACAAGGATGGTTACGATGCAGTATTTGTAGGTACCGGAGCTGGACTACCTGTTTTTATGGGACTGGAAGGAGAAAACCTGGTAGGTGTATTCTCGGCCAATGAATATCTTACAAGAGCCAATCTGATGATTGCTTATGATAACACTAATGCCGATACGCCTATCTATCCATCTAAAAATGTCGCTGTACTTGGAGGCGGTAATGTAGCAATGGATGCTGCCCGAATGGCTAAAAGACTGGGAGCAGAAAATGTATATGTAGTATATAGAAGAACGGAAAATGAAATGCCTGCCAGAAAAGAAGAGATTCTGCATGCTAAAGAAGAAGGGGTAGAGTTCAGATTCTTACAAAACCCTCAGAAGATTGTAGGCAATGAAACCTCGAGGGTTACCGGTATGGAATGTCTCCGTTATGAATTGGGCGAACCTGATGATTCGGGTAGAAGAAAACCTATTGAAATTAAAGGAAGCGAATTTATTCTCGATGTTGATACGGTAATTGTAGCAATAGGTAATGGTAGTAATCCGTTGATAAGTCAAACTACTGCAAATTTATCCGTGAACAAAAGGGGCAATATTGTTGTTGATGAAACTCAAGCAACTTCTATCAGCAAAATTTTTGCCGGAGGTGATATTGTTCTAGGTGCGGCTACGGTTATTTTGGCTATGGGTGAAGGAAGAAGAGCAGCAGCATCTATCAATAAAATGCTGGCAGAAGAGCTTGAAAGTGAAAAATAGAGGGGTATTCAATATGACATTCGTCAGTTGATACTGTTCTTTGTTTAATTTTTAAAGCTGTTTTATTACTTTTATTCGATCTATGATAACGTTTTCGCTAAAATAGTAAAATAATTATTCGTGACATTTGTTGCAACACTATTTTTGCAACGCTTTTTTAAAACTTAATTCTTGACATATGACTTGGAAAGAAGTCTTCACATCTTCAGTAGGTAAAAAATTAGTAATGAGTTTTACCGGTATTTTCCTGATTTTATTTTTAGTAGTTCACGTTAGTTTAAATGCCTGTATCTGGGCAAACGACGGAGGAACAATGTTTAATGCAGGTGCCCACTTCATGGGTAACAATGTAGTGCCTCGTATTCTTGAAATAGGATTGTTTGTAGGTTTATTACTGCATATTGTACAAGGCTTAATGCTGGAATTGTCCAACAGAAGCAAACGTAATGTAAAGTATGCTATAGACTATGGCAACAAGGGTAGTAAATGGTACAGTAGAAGCATGGGCTTGCTAGGTACCCTTATCCTTATTTTCCTGATTATACACTTATCTGATTTCTGGATTCCTAACCGTGCTCATCAAGGCTTTTTATTAGGAGAAGAGATTAATCTTTACGACAAAATGAGGGGAGAATTCAGTGAACTATGGGTGGTGATTGTGTATACCTTGGGATGTCTTTCTTTGGGTTATCACCTGGCACATGGTTTCCAGAGTGCATTCAGAACTATAGGGGTACATAATAAAAGATACAATCTGATGCTTACTTCTTTAGGGTATGGTTTTTCTGTAGTAGTAACCTTTGCATTCATTATGATGCCTTGGAGCTTTTTCCTTGGTTGGTTAAAATAATCAACTTCTCGTAAATTAATAAACTTACATTTTTAATTCTTAATAGCATATACAATGTTAGATGCAAAAATTCCAGCAGGCGAACTAAATAACAAATGGACTGATTATAAAGGACATTGTAAACTGGTAAATCCTGCCAATAAAAGAAAATTAGAAGTTATTGTAGTAGGTACCGGTCTTGCTGGCGCATCTGCTGCTGCAACTTTAGGTGAACTAGGATATAAAGTTAAAACATTTTGTTTTCAGGATTCTCCACGACGTGCACACAGTATTGCTGCACAAGGTGGTATTAATGCTGCAAAAAACTATCAGAATGATGGAGACTCTGTTTTTCGTTTATTCTACGATACTATTAAAGGAGGAGACTATAGAGCACGTGAAGGTAATGTTCATCGTTTATCAGAAGTGAGCGGTGCTATTATTGATCAGTGTGTGGCTCAGGGAGTTCCTTTTGCAAGAGAATATGGTGGCTTATTAAGCAACCGTTCTTTTGGAGGTACACAGGTTCAAAGAACTTTTTATGCTGCAGGTCAAACTGGTCAGCAATTATTAATAGGTGCTTATCAGGCTTTGGAGCGTCAGATATCTTTAGGTAATGTTACTCAATACTCCCGCCACGAAATGCTGGATGTTGTAGTTATTGATGGCAAAACCAGAGGAATCATTGCTAAAGATCTGGTAACTGGTAAATTAGAACGTCATTTTGGTCATGCAGTGCTTTTATGTACTGGTGGATATGGAAACGTTTTCTATCTATCTACCAACGCTATGGGTAGTAACGTAACAGCTGCATGGAAAGCACATAAGAAAGGTGCATTCTTTGGAAATCCTTGCTTTACACAAATTCACCCAACCTGTATCCCTGTAAGTGGAGACCATCAGTCTAAACTTACCTTGATGTCGGAATCATTAAGAAATGATGGACGTATCTGGGTGCCTAAAGCTAAAGGAGATAATAGAAAAGCGATTGATATTCCTGAAGAAGAAAGAGATTACTACTTAGAAAGAAGATATCCTGCATTTGGTAACCTTGTTCCTCGTGATGTTGCCAGCCGTGCTGCAAAAGAAAGATGTGATGAAGGGTATGGTGTAGGTTCCAGCAAACAAGCTGTATATCTTGATTTTAGTGCTGCAATAATCCGTTATGGTAAGATTGAAGTAAGCAAACAAGGTCTTGAGAATGTTTCTCAGGAACAAATCATCGTATTAGGTAAAGAAGTAGTAAAGGAAAAATATGGTAACCTTTTTGATATGTACGAAAAGATCACCGGGGAAAATCCTTATGAATTGCCAATGCGTATTTATCCTGCTGTTCACTATACAATGGGCGGACTTTGGGTAGATTACGAATTGATGACTACTGTTCCAGGTTTGTATGCATTAGGAGAAGCAAACTTCTCCGATCATGGTGCTAACCGTTTAGGAGCTTCTGCATTAATGCAGGGTCTTGCTGATGGTTACTTCGTTATCCCTTATACAATTGGTAATTTCTTAGCCGACGAGATTTATAATAAACCAATTACAGTTGATCATCCTGCATTCGTAGAAGCTGAGAAAACTGTTAGTGACAGAATGAATACTTTAATGAACATTAAAGGAAAACAATCTGTTGAAAGTCTGCACAAACGTCTTGGTAAGATTATGTGGGATAAATGTGGTATGGCTCGTAATGCTGAAGGACTTAAACAAGCTATTGCTGAAATTCAACAATTGAAGAAAGAGTTCTGGAGCGATGTTAAAATACCTGGTGAAATCAATGAATTTAATCCTGAATTAGATAAAGCAGGACGTGTTGCCGACTTTATTGAATTGGGAGAATTAATGTGTATTGATGCATTGGATAGAGAAGAAAGCTGTGGTGGTCACTTCCGCGAAGAACATCAGACTGAAGAAGGGGAAGCACTTCGTCATGATGATAAATTTATGTATGTTTCTGCATGGGAATCTAAGGGTGAACATGAGTGGGAATTACATAAAGAAGAATTGAGGTACGAAGTAATTAAACCAAGTCAACGTAACTATAAATAAAGCATTTCATCAATTGTATAATTGACAAATAAAACTAATAAGATGGAACATTATAATATGAATCTGACGTTGAAAGTTTGGCGTCAAAAAAATAAAAATGATAAAGGCGGATTCCAGACTTTTCAAGTAAAGGATATTTCTTCTGAAATGTCTTTTCTGGAAATGCTTGACGTTTTAAACGAACAACTTATCAATGAAGGAAAAGATGCTATAGCTTTCGATCATGATTGTCGTGAAGGTATCTGTGGAACCTGTTCATTGTACATCAATGGTAAACCTCACGGTGAATGGAAAGGTAATACTACCTGTCAATTGCACATGAGAGCTTTTAAAGATGGAGAAACTATAACTATTGAACCATGGAGAGCAAATGCTTTCCCTGTAATTAAGGATTTAGTAGTAGACAGATCTTCTTTCGATAGAATCATTCAAGCTGGTGGTTACGTTTCTGTAAATACCGGTAATGCAATGGATGGCAACTGTTTACCTATCGATAAAAACAGAGCTGACGATTCATTTGCTGCTGCAATGTGTATTGGTTGTGGTGCTTGTGTTGCTGCTTGTAAAAACAGTAGTGCTATGCTCTTCGTATCTGCTAAGGTTTCTCATCTTGCATTATTACCACAAGGTGAGCCAGAAAAGAGATCAAGAGTAATGAATATGATTGCTCAGATGGATAAAGAAGGATTTGGTGCATGTACTAATACAGGTGCATGTGAAGCTACTTGTCCTAAAGAAATTTCTTTAAGCAATATCTCCCGTTTAAATAAAGAGTATTTATTTGCAAGCTTAACTGCCGATAAATAAACTTTCTTAATACCGATTAATAAAGGCGTTCTCAAAAGATTTGAGAACGCCTTTATTTTTTATTTAATATTGTCGAACATAATAATCTTTTAAAGTTATAAGTGTAACCGTAAATAATATGCTGATATGGAGATAAATAGTGAAGATTACAATTGGACTAACTGGATTAGTAATAATAAGCTTTTTCATTTTGTAGTACTTATTATACTACCATTAATTGTATATTATTCCACAACAGGGTTTGGCTATTCAGGACTTGATGATACGCTTATTATAAGAGATCATTTAAGAACACTAAAAAATATACACAACTTCAGGTTTCTTTTTTGTACCGATGCATTTCTCCGTAATCCAGGAGGAGTGTTTTATCGACCAATTCAATCATTGAGCTTTATGTTTGATACTATCATTGGAAGAGGTTGGGTAGGTATGTATCATTTATCAAGTTTACTAATACATATTGGCACTGTAATTTCCTTATATTTCTTATTAAATTTACTTAATCTAAAAAGGTCATTATCTTTTCTTTTTACCCTGATATTTGCTGTACACCCAATGCTTACATCTAATATTTCCTGGATACCTGCAAGAGGTGACTTATTAATCGGGCTAATAGGCATCTGGATATTTAGTACTTATCATCTTTACTCAACAACCAATAAAATTCTTTACTTAGTGCTGCATGGATTGTTGTTTATGGTAGGAATATTTACTAAAGAAACAGTCATTTTATTTCCTGCAGTTTTATTGTTTTATACATGGACAGTTTTTTCCAGAAAGAACTTTATAAATAGCTCCATACCATTTAGTATTATTTGGACTGTAATCGCTATTACTTATTATCTATTAAGACATAAAGCTATTCATCCACTTCATTCATCTGGTGCGTTAGTTGGTATACATCCATTATTGCATAACCTGATTGAAATACCTATCATGATTGGTAAAATTTTCATACCTCAAGGGTTAACCACCTTACCGCTGTATGATAATCTGTCAATAACGATTGGTTTATTAATTTCATTACCGTTTCTTTACTTTACTTACAAAAGCTGGAAAGAAAAAAAATGGACAGTACTCTTCGGTTTAATCTGGTTTATTTTATTTTCATTCCTTCCATTGATTACAAGGGTTAGAAATGCAAATTACTTCTTTAATTATCTGGAGCATAGATCTTACCTTCCTATCATTGGTTTAATTATTGCTGTTTCTTTTTTTATTGCTGAGTATAAAGTGAAAATAAAGCCTGCATTATCAATTGCAGCAGGTATAATAATAATTTCTTTATTCTCTTTTTTATCCTATTCCCACTCACAGGATTATAAAGATATTATTACATTTTACTCTGCTGCCATTAAAAGTAATCCTGATAAAAATGCTTATGCATACAACAACAGGGCTATGGCTTTTTATGATCAAAAAGATGATCAGGAATCAATATCTGATCATGAGATGGCAATTAGTATTTTTCAAAGTGCTGATTTATATTATAATAAAGGCTATACAGAATTTAAAATGAAAGATATGGCTACTGCAATGCATGATTTTACTAAGGCCATTACATTAGATTCTGGTCAGAGTGACGCTTTCATTTATAGATCCACCATCTATGATGGATTAAAGCAATATGATAATGCAATGAAGGATATACAAATAGCAGAGAAACAAGCTCCAGACAAAGCACTCGTCTATTGTAAAAAAGGAAATATTTACCTCCATCAGAATAGATTCGAAGAAGCTATTAAACTGTATACCAAGTCGATACAGATGAATAAGTATTTAATAGAACCTTTCAATAAACGGGCACAGGCTTATTTCATGATTAAAGAATATGAGAAAGCAATTGCCGATTGCAAACAAGCACTTGCTTTTAATATCGAGAATAAAGATGTGTACAGCAATATGGGTATGATATATTTAGAGATGGGCAAAATGGAACAATCTATAGAAAGTTTCAGCAACATTATTAAAGAAAACAGCAATGATAAAGAAGCCTATTTCGATAGAGCTATTGTAGAGCAAAAAGCTGGTAAGTTATCCAGTGCATGTACCGACTGGAAAACTGCATTACAACTTGGAATTAACCCTGCACAAGATTCTCTGAATAAGTACTGTAAGTAATGGTTAAATTGTTTTATGGTTCAATTGTTTAATTGTTGTAGGGTTTAATTGTTTTATGGTTGTTGGGTTGACTATCTGTTTTGTGTTTTTTAGTTTTGTATTCTTTAGTTTTTCTTTTTTTAGTCTTTAGTTTTTGTATTCTCCTGACTCCTTACTCCTGTCTCCTATCTCCCTTTATTATTATTTAATCATAGATTTTATCTCATTCAACTTCATCAATGCTTCTACTGGTGTTAGTCTATTTATATCCAGCTTGGTAAGTGCCTGACGTATATGCTGAAAGGTTTCTGTATGAGCATCAAATATGGATAATTGTACTTTAGGAGAAGATGATTGTTTAGCCTGATAACTCAGGACTTCCTTCGCCTCAGTATTGCTGCTTCTGCTATCTTCGAGTTGTTTCAAAATTTCATTAGCTCTATTAATTAAGCTCGGTGGCATACCTGCCATTTTAGCTACATGAATACCAAAGCTATGTGTACTTCCTCCTGCTGCCAGCTTGCGTAAAAAGATTATTTTATTGCCTACTTCTTTATTGGTAATATGATAATTCTTAACGGTATCAAATTGTTCTTCCAGTTCGTTTAATTCATGATAGTGGGTTGCAAATAAAGTCTTTGGCTTACATGGCGATTGATACAAATGTTCCACAATACTCCATGCAATGGAAATACCATCATAAGTAGAAGTACCTCGGCCAATTTCATCTAATAGTATTAGACTTCTATCCGATATATTATTGATGATAGACGCTGTCTCATTCATCTCTACCATGAAGGTACTCTCCCCTCCACTTAAATTATCACTGGCTCCTACCCTCGTAAATATTTTATCCGTTAATGGTATCTGTGCATCATCGGCCGATACAAAACTGCCTATATGTGCCATCAACGTTATTAATGCTGTTTGACGAAGCAATGCACTCTTACCACTCATGTTGGGACCAGTAAGAATGATGACTTGCTGACTCAATGGATCAAGATAAATATCGTTGGATATATATTGTTCTCCTGCTTCCAGATTGCGCTCTATTACCGGATGTCTTGCTGCTTTTATATCCAGTTCATATCCCTCATGCAAGGTTGGTTTCTTGTACTTGAATTTATAGGCATTATCAGCAAAGCAACTCATGCAATCCATGATAGCCATTATGTTTCCATTCACTTGTATGGGTGCAATATAATCCTGCAGAGCTACCAGCAAATGATCGTACAAACTATTCTCCAGGGTAAGTATTTTATCTTCTGCGCCAGTTATCTTTTCCTCATATACTTTTAGTTCGGGTGTAATATATCTTTCCGCATTGGCAAGTGTTTGCTTCCTTATCCAGTTCTCAGGCACCTTACTTTTATGCAGATTGGTTACCTCTAAAAAGTATCCAAATACATTATTAAAACCAATCTTTAAAGAGGATATTCCAGTAGCTGCCGATTCGTTCTGTTGTATCTGCAACAAGTAATCTTTACCACCACTTGCAATCTTTCTTAGTTCATCCAGTTCAGCATTTACCCCCTCTTTTATTACGCTGCCTTTGTTGGTAGCAATGGGTGGATTCTCGTTTATTTCATTAATGATTTTATCGGCTATTAAATGACATCCATTCAAACCATCACCAAGTCTTTTTAAATAATCATTATCCAGCGAATCACATAAAGACTTCATAATATCTACCTGCTGTAATCCCTTAGCTAACTGTAATACTTCACGAGGATTAATCTTCTTATTCGGCAATTTGCTCACCAGTCTTTCTACATCACCACAATGTTTTATAGCTGCTACTATCTGCTGACGAGCCTCGGCATTTTTAATAAAAAACTCTACCGCATTCAGTCGCTCGTTTATTTTATGAATGTCTTTCAAAGGCATTAGAATCCACCTTTTCAATAAACGGGCACCCATTGGGCTAACGGTATTATCCAATACCTTCAACAGATTATTGCCTTGCTCACTACCACTATTAATGATCTCGAGATTACGGATAGTAAACCGATCCATCCATAGAAAGTCTTCCCTTTCTATCCTTTGTATAGCCGTAATATGTTGTAAATTGGGATGCTCTGTATCTTTTAAATAATGAAGTATAGCACCTGCTGCTATTATGCCTGCATGCATTGCTTCTACCCCATAGCCTTTAAGAGAATGGGTCTGAAAATGTTTCAATAATATTTCGGTAGCAAAGGCCTCTTCAAATATCCAGGACTCTAGGGTGTAGGTATAAAACTTATTGCCAAAAGTCTCTTTAAAATACTTCTGATTACTACGTTGAAATATAACTTCGGCAGGCTTCAGACTCTGCAATAATTTATCTATATAATCTGCATTACCTTCTGCCACAAAGAATTCTCCGGTAGAAATATCCAGAAAAGCAATACCCATTTTCTCTTCGTCAATATGTACCGAAGCAAGGAAATTATTACTGTTATGCTCCAGTAGTTTATCGTTGGTTGCAATACCCGGTGTTACCAGTTCTGTAACCCCTCTTTTCACAATACCTTTTACCGTCTTAGGGTCTTCCAGCTGATCGCAGATAGCTACACGATATCCCGCTTTTACCAGTTTATGCAAATAGGTATCCAGTGCATGATGTGGAAATCCTGCCAGCTCGCTGCTACTTGCCGATCCATTATTTCTTTTGGTAAGAGTTATGCCCAATACGCCCGATGCAAGTATAGCATCCTGACCAAAAGTTTCATAAAAGTCGCCCACTCTGAACAATAAAATAGCATCAGGATATTTTTGTTTAATAGCCTTGTGCTGCTGCATGAGCGGAGTATCCGAAACTGACTTAGACATAGGGGGCAAATATAAATGGTCTAAGGATTAAATTGTTGGATTATTCAAGGGTTAAATTACTATGTGATTAAATAGTTGAATGGTTATATTGTCTTATTGATGAATTGTTGAATGGTAGAATTGCTAAAATATTTAATTTTAATAGTCTACCTTATTTACCATTAAATAAATTTAAAATAGTTAATAGTCAAGCACACTAAACCAATTGTATTCGTATTATTCTGTCTCCAATCTTCAATAAACATAAATACTCCCTACTTAGCAAAATATTGCCAGTATTCGACTGCTGTAGGTGGATTGGTACTGGTATAAACTGATTTGGTATACATCATAAAGTTGCTACTGTTACAGTTTTTAATATCAAACCAGCTTGTATCAGCAGTGGAAGTATATCTTACAAACCCAATTTTGGTTCTTTTAATATAATACTGCATAGAATCGTTAACGGTACTATTATTCGATTTATAATATGCCGATGTATATACCATATTATTATTCCTAAAGTCATAGGTACTATAATCGTTATAAAAAGTATCAATACCTGTCTGCCCCCTTGAAGTATCGTGTATAAGCGTTTTGTACCAGAACCATTTGCCTGTGATATAACTTAAAGAGTCTGCATTGCCTCCAACGTTTGCGGTGCTTGCAGCTTCTTTTAGGCAAGAACTTAGACTAATAATGAGAATAGCTAAAAAGGTTATAAGTGTTGTTCTAATTATCATAATTATTGCTTTTTTATATAAATTATTGCAGCAAATTAAACAAGTTGGAACCAATATTAAATTATTTTACTCCATTATTTTCAGAACAATCCTTTTCAAATAGCTTCTTAGTATACAAAGAATTTTATTCTTTTAGTAATTTTATGGTAATGGAAATTCTATTTTAATACTGCAACCTTTGCCAGGCATAGAATCTATTATACAAGTGCCGTTGTAAACCTCCACTCTAGTATTGATCTTGGTAATACCAATACTATTCATTTTGTCAGCAGGGTTAAAACCTATGCCATCATCAATTACAGCTATTTTTAGTTTAAACGCTGTTTCCATAATTACTATTTCCACATTATTAGCCCTGCTATGTGTTATAGTATTTCTGTATGCTTCCTGAATAATTCTATATATATTTGTTTTGAAATCAAGGGAGTATCGGCTTTCATCGAAATTTACGGTGAGCTTATATGCAATTGGGTGATGTTCATTTATTTGTTTTGTAAACAAAAGCACAGAAGATTCCAATCCCGTATCTTTCAAATTAGGCAAAGCTACTACATAAGATAAGTCTCTTATATTGTTGATAGATTCTTCTAAAAGTACAAGGGTTTCGTCTAGAATTTTTCTATCCCCATTTTTCATATACAAGCTTAAAAATATTTTAGCACCGGTAAGGGTCTGGTCTATCTTCTCATGCAGTTCTACACTAATACTTCTTTTCTCATTTTCTTCCCCTTGAATAACTGCTCTTTTAATGTCTTTTTGAATCTTCTTCTGAAGGGTAATATCTCTTGCAGTAGAGTAAAAAAATAATTCGTTGTCTTCGTAAAACTTATTCAGTTTTATGTCCACGTTTTTCTCGATGCCGTCTTTTGTAGTATGGATTGCTTCAAATGAAATGCCTTCTTCAGGAATGCCGTGCATTAATTCAATTTTATCTGGCCTGGTCCAGTTCTTATCCCAATCTACAATATTTAAATGAATAAGTTCCTCTTCAGAGTATCCCAGGTGCTTTTTAAATGCTTCATTCCACTCCAACAAATTACCATACTTGTCTACTATATGAATTGCATCTTGCGATGTATTCATAAGCATTTTATAACGGATTATATTTGAAGCCATATCGGCATTTAAATTTGTCATACCTGTATAATATTATTTCTCACAATAATTTTCCTCATACCCTTGTGCAATTTTTATTATTGTCAAATAAATTATAGTTTATAAAAATTGGATTTATTAGCTCTTCAAATATAATATCAAAAAGTAATTCATGCGTTATTTCAGGTTGGAATTTATCTTTAATTAAAATTAAAAATTGTAATTGTATGTTTAGTTTTTTCGTGAGTAATTGTTTTTTATTATTAACAAAAATTGAATAATTACTTATAACCCAGATTACGCATTAGCGTTCGTTATGAAGGTTACCAATACAATAAAGACTAGTGTTTATGCAGATTTTTTGTTAGCAATCAAAGTGAACTATGGTAATAACAAAAAATCAAGCAAACGCTTGTGTTTGAAGTATTTGAATACTGGAAAGAATTCTATTTCGTAATCTGGGTTTAATTTGTAAAAAATTAAATCATGAAAAAACCAGCCTTAGCAATTACCCTTATAGTAACTACTCTTGTAATTGTATTAATATCCTGCAGTAAAAATGGAGGAAGTTCTTCCTATTCTTCAACTGCTTTTCAGGACTGTGGTAAGAATCCTTTTAAATTAGGCTCGAAAGTTATTGAACAAGAAAATACAGGTGTAAAAGATATCAGTATAGTTACAGTAGATACAATTATTAAAGGCAAAGAGTTCTTGGGTGCTTATACAACGGGATTAATCAATAGTTTAACAGCTATTAGTGTGGATGTTTAAGGGAATGTATTTATTTATGGTAAAGGGGAACTGTTTTATCCAGATGGAATAGTTCCAATTATTACAGCAACACAAGCTGTTGGCCAAAGTATTTTTAGCGATACTATATTCGATGGTTTTACGGGAACTAATGGTGTATATGAAAGTAAGTTACTTACTACAAACGAAACGATTACGGTAGGGGGAAGACCTACTCTAATGGCAAAAAGATGATAGGAACCTTCAACCATATTTATTCTTCAACCAATATTGTGAAAGATACGCTTTCTACTTTTTTACTACTACTGTGGGATTGGAATTGCTAAAAAAATATTTACAGATGGAAACAGCATTGCATATATTAATTATTCCTATTAGTATTTTATAAAAAATCGCTATTTTATAAGAAAAAAGTAGGATTGATGAGTTAGAATAATACAAATTTTAAACTGTAACCTATTGATTAATTTTAGTTCATATTTTAACTACAAGTACGTTATGATTACCACTTATTCACTGTACTTCATAGAATCAAATTAAAAAATATTATGTCTTGTATTGTAGGGTTAAGAAGTAATCCTAGTTAAGGAATACGCTTTAATTAAATTCTTTTTATACTAACGGTTGTTATTTTATATTTGTTGAATAATCTCCCATTATGCAATACGAGGCAATATCGGTATTCGATATGTTTAAAATAGGTATAGGGCCTTCCAGTTCTCATACATTAGGGCCATGGAAAGCGGTACTCCGCTGTCTGGATGAATTGCAGGAGAATCACTCTCTTGCCAATATTACCGATATCAATATATTGTTATATGGCTCTCTGGCAAAAACGGGGATAGGTCATGGGACCGATATTGCAATTCAACTAGGATTGATGGGAGAGGTCCCCGAAACTATGAATGTGGAAAATGTACAATCTGACATTCAAACCATTGCAAGGACAGAAAAAGTGCTGTTGGCAAAACAATTTCTTTTGCCGTTTAATCCAAATAGAAACATTCATTTTCTGGTAAATGAAAGCCTACCATTTCACCCTAATGGCATTAGTTTTTTAGTATCATTAAAAGGGGATATACAATTGAGTTTTACCTATTTTTCTATTGGGGGAGGTTTTATAGTAAAAGAAGGAGAAGAAGAAAGTAATAAACAGAAAACTATTAGTCTTCCTTTTCCGATTAATACCGCAGATGATTTGCTACACTGGTGCCGGAAAACAGGTCTAAGTGTGCACGAAGTAGTATTGGAAAATGAACTTTCATGGAGAACAGAAGAGCAAGTTAGAAAAGGCCTTTTAAATATCTGGGATGTTATGAAAAGCTGTATTTATAAAGGTTGCCATACCAGTGGCATACTCCCTGGGGGGCTAGATGTACATAGAAGAGCATTTGATTTGAATAAAAAATTGCTGGGTAAGAACAATTATAATAATTATAATGAATGGCTGGGTATAATTCAAAGTCAGACCAACAATTTTAGTAATATTATAGATTGGGTAAGTTGTTTCGCATTGGCGGTAAACGAAGAAAATGCATCTTTCGGAAGAGTAGTAACAGCACCTACCAATGGAGCTGCAGGTGTAATACCTGCTGTGTTACAATATTTTGTTGCTTTCTGTGATGGCAATAGCGATGATAAGATTGTGAACTTTCTATTAACAGCAGCCGAAGTAGGATGCATCTTTAAAAAGGGAGCAACCATTAGTGCAGCTATGGGTGGTTGTCAGGCCGAGATAGGCGTAAGTAGTGCTATGGCGGCGGCGGCTTTAGCTGAGAGCCTGGGTGGAAATCAAAAACAAGTATTGATGGCAGCAGAAATTGCTATGGAACATCATCTTGGTCTTACCTGCGATCCTGTAGGAGGATTAGTACAAATACCTTGTATTGAAAGAAATACAATGGGAGCCATTAAGGCTATCACTGCAGCTCAGTTGGCACTGCAAAGTAAACCAGACTTCGCCAAAGTAAGCTTGGATAAAGTAATTAAAACCCTTTGGAATACGGCATTGGATATGAATAGCAAGTACAAAGAAACATCTGATGGAGGACTAGCAGTACAAGTATCTGTAGGATTGAGTGAATGCTAATATAAATTTGACAATTTGAAAATTGGATGAGAAGGCTTAATGGGTATTTGGTTGAATTGATTGATGAATATGTAGTTGAATTGTATTACTGTAATAAATTTCAATTACCTAAATTCTCAAATTATTGAATCAACTCGCTACCCATATTAAACATAAACCTTCCAAGTTATTATGTTGAAGTGTAAGGGATTGTGTTTCATTTTCTGCAATGAATCTGGCATGAAGTTTTAGTCCATTTCCATTTTCTATATTATCAATTCTGAGCATTTCTTTGAAATCTACGTTTCCTAGTCCCCACCATTTAAACATGGCTTCTTTAGCACACCAAAGCAAGGTGTCAAAATAGTTTTTGTCATTACTGTCCGCTAATTTATCTATCAGATGATATTCGCTGGGATGGATAAATTTATCTGCAATAATGGATGCTTTGTGCGTGGGAATTTCAATATCAACACCCACTCTGCAACAACTACTTACAATTGCAGCAGCATAATCTTTGGTATGAGAAATAGAAAAGTGGTATTTATGATCGGCTAGAAAAGGCTTCTTTGTATCTGCAATCATTATTTCATTATAAGGAAAATCTGGGAATAAATGTTGCAATAAATACCTGCCTGCTAGGTGCTGCAAACGTTTCTTTGGATGCTTGATACTTCTGTTGATAGGGACAAAATCCAAGAAGAAATCTTCCTCTTCCTCTATCTTCCATATAGCGATTTTAGTCTCTTGGTTAATATCTTGTTGATAAATGACTGGCACAATAATGATTGATTTTTGCTGTATCGGAATACTATTTATTAATTTGTACCTTTAATAAACGTTTTTATTTAATAAATAGTACATGATCCTAAGTGATATCAGAATTCTGGAAGAAATAGAAAAAGGAACTATTAAAGTAGAGCCTTACGATAGAGAATGTTTGGGCAGTAACAGTTACGACGTACATCTTGGACATACATTAGCTAAATATATAGATGCCGAACTGGATGCCAAAAAGCATAATAAGATTGAAAGCTTTGAAATACCCGATGAAGGGTTTGTATTGCTGCCCCATGAATTTTATCTAGGAGTAACCTTGGAATATACAGAAACGCATGCACATGTTCCTTTTCTGGAAGGAAAATCTTCTACAGGAAGACTTGGTATAGACATTCATGCTACTGCAGGTAAAGGTGATGTAGGGTTTTGTGGAAACTGGACTTTAGAAATATCTGTAAAGCAACCTGTAAGAGTTTACAAAGGAATGCCTATAGGTCAACTGATTTATTTTCCGGTTGATGGAGAAATAGAAGTAAAATACAACCAGAAGAAGAATGCTAAATATAGCGGACAACCTAACATGCCTATTGAAAGCATGATGTGGAAGAATAGCTTCTAATGAAAAAATAATGATAATATAATACAAACTTGATTATTACCTAAAACAATTAGGTAACAAAAACAATGAGCCTCAGAATTTTCCGAGGCTTATTGTTTTTGTGTTTGGGTCAGGATTATTTTGTAAGTGTAATCTTAACGAAAAGTATTTACTAAATCCAACTTGAAGCAAGAACTTTTTAAACTACATTTTGCTTATAGCAAATGGTAAATAAAGAGTGTGCCTTATGTATTGGTTATCTGTTTCAGTTACTACAAATCGTTGCTATAAGCAAAATGGCCATTAGTTAACTTGCCTTTTCGTTGCACTAGTTTTTCTTCTAACCAGCTGTTCTTACCTTGTTTAATATTCAGTAAGTAATAACCCTATAAATGTTTCAATAAACTACCTTTCTGTAATGGTAAATAATGTTTCCGCATAATGTTCTTTCTTGCACAAAGAATTTCCTATGATAACTACTTTTTCCTTATAATAAGTGTTCTTGCTAAGAAGTGTATCTCCTTTTAAAAATCAAAGAAGTATCTATACTATCTTTTTTTAGTGGCAAGTTTTAACTATGCTGTTGCTATCAATAAACGGGATAGCGCATTTGTGTTCACTTAAATAATTGCCTACAAATTTTTCAGGAAAATTGATCAGTTTAGTGGTAATATCTAACTGAGGTTTATTCAATATAATAGGTAGTTGTAAACATTAAATGAACAAATTAAAAGCAAATACCGTGTAGAATTACCTTTTTTCACTTCTTTTAAATATTATTTCCCATGGAAATAAACTTTTTCCATGGGAATTTGTGAAAGAATCACGTGGTTTAAGGAAAGAATCCCGTGAAAATATTTTCCATCTCCGGGGTTGATACAAGAATTGCCTGTATTGAGGAAAGAATCATGTGGTTTTAGGAAAGAATCCCGTGGTTTTAGGAGAGAATCCCATGAAAACTTTTTAAAATATCAGGGGTATGTGATTATAATGCTTTCATAAATAGTAAAATCCAGCTTTATTTTAAAAAGGTAATCCAGCATAAGTTCAAATGGGTTAAGATTAAATTCAATTAATGTAGTTGGGAATTAGCGCTATACTTTAATTTATGTGTTTTAAATTCCCCGAAGCTTTACTTTAAGTAAACTAAAAAGAAGTATTCTGTAGATCTGAAGCTCTTCTGCTAAGTAGTTTATTGGTTATTTGTTATAAATGACAGGTAATTATATCGGAGTTTTAGTTATAAAAATATAAAGAACAAATCCTGAAATTTTATGAAATATATTGAAATATATTTTAGGATTGATGTATTAAAAACAATACATAATCATAATAAATTAATCCTGCTTATATAGTAGGAGTGAAGAGATTTAAAGAAATTTAATTTTAAACCCTGTAGAGTTAAGTTTATGAGTTTGTAGTTATAGCATTACTAAAAGGAAATGAATTAAGACAATAAGTTGTATGCTTTTGCTATTGTGTAATAATATGTTAATAAAGACATTTGTACTATAAATCAATAAAATGGGTTTGAATATCCAACAAACAATTCCTAATATATTTAAAGACAAAGGGTATCTTAATTGTTAATATTTTACTAACAGAATTTCCATTTACAGGAAAAAAGGTTCCATTAGTCGATTGAGCAAAGTGTATACTTTTTATTTTAAATTATTTTGTGTATTGTTTCAAGATAAGGGTTTGTGTAGGATTAATAAGTCAACAATTTAAATATTTAAGTCGATAAATTAAACTTAATGCAATTGCTTGATAATAATTAGTGCAAATAATACGTTCCAATAACTGTGTAATTCCATCAAAATGACAAAAAACTTTACTTTGAACTGTCTATTACTGTTCAAAAACACTATCAGGAAGTCGGCTGTCACAGCTTTTTTAGCTTTAATATTAATGATGACTGTGTCTGTAAAGGCGCAGTACACAACAATACATTATATACCACCATCCCCGTGGACATACAATAATAATGCAAATGAGCTAGAAATAACTACGATGAGTACAACACCGGTTTCGGTGACAATTGCTAAAAGTGATGGTACAGTTATTTCTAATTCTTTAACTACTGTATATGGAACACCTCTACAATATCGTTTTACTCCTGTTGGTGTTTCAGCAAATGTGTTGAACAGTGTTTTGAATGGTCAGGGTTTAATTATTTCTGCTGTTTCCCCTATTGGTGTTCAGGTAAGAAATATTGCTTCGGATGCTGCCAGCTGTGCAGGTTCCTGTTATGGAGGTTCTGTAGATTGTGGGCAGAAAGGTAATTCAGCATTTACCAGTCTAGGAGATCAGGGTTTGGGTACCGATTTTAGAGTAGGATATTATGCCAATGTGGCTGGTATTAGCTGTAATGGAGAATCCGGAACTGCTGTTTATGGATTTATGGCTGTTTACAATGGTACCAATCTTTATTTGAACGGCTCATTGTTAACTACATTAAGCGCAGGACAATGTTATTTGTTTCAGGCAACTATGGGTAGTGAGGTTACTTCAAACAATCCTATTGTAGGTACTTCTGGAATGAGAATAGATAATACTTCGGGTTGTGGTGATGGTGTTTGCGGTCAAATGATACCGGTAAACTATCTTGGCTCGGCATATATTATTGTTCGTTCATCTGGGAATACAGGGTATGAACAATCTACCATTGTTGCAACTGTTGCTAATACAAAGGTGACTGTAGCTATATCGGGTGGAGCAACTACTACTTATACTTTAGCAAATGCCGGTAGCTATGTTACTATTCAAAACGGGGATGGATCAACAGCATATTCAACTTGTTATGTTACGTCAACTTCACCGGTAGCGGTATATACTGGTTCAGCGTCTGGTTGTGAAATAGATATGATCGTTCAACCACCTATTACTACTTGTGCTGGTTCTTTTGATGTTCAAACCACTAAATTTATTTCTAATTCCAATTCGGGCAATAGTGCCCTTCCTTATTTTGGGTATATACTGGTACAGAGTGATACTGCGAAAGTTTATTTCAATGGAGTAAATTTAGAATCTTTAACTACTCCAAGAACTGTAGTTGGTAATTCCGGATTTTATATTATTAAGTTTACAAATGTTCAGTTGGGCAACCCTGCCTACTTAAACTTTTTAGTAAATGCAAGAATAAATGTTGCAATGGTAGAATCTGGAGGAGGCTATTCTATGTCTTCCTTTATTTCTTCTATTTCCAATAGCATGCCACCTCCTACAGTATCGTCCAGTTGTCTTCCTTCGGTTATTACTGCTCAAGGTGGTTTTGCTTCCTATCAATGGTATTCGAACAGTATCGCTATTACTGGTGCAACAGCACAGACTTACAGTCCCTCTGTTACAGGTAATTACAGTGTATCGGGCAATAGTTTAACCTGTGGTTCTACAACTATTTCTCCTATAGTTACCATCAGTGCAAAACCAACTGTAGTGGTTAATCAAAATGTATGTAACAATTCTACTATAACCCTCACCGGAACAAATCCTACCACTGCAACCTGGGTAGTTCAGCCGGGTAATCCTACGGGTGCTACATTAGGTAACACCACTAATGGTGTAGCTTCAGTTGTTCTGTCGAATGCTGCTGTTGGTAATTATAATTTTATTTATTCAGCAGGTTGTTCTGATACTTTATCAATAAAAGTTAATGCTACCAGTAGTTCTACTACCAATGCTACCATCTGTTCCAATACTAGCTATACCTTTAATGGAACTGCGTATAATACAACAGGTACTTATGTGGTACATTTAACCAATGCTGCTGGATGTGATAGTGCAGCTACATTGAACCTTACGGTAAAACGAGCAACTACATCTACTACTACCAAGTCTATTTGTTCTGGTAGTTCCTATACTTTTAATGGTACAGCATATACTACAACAGGAACCTATACTTATCATACTACCAATAGTGTAGGCTGCGATAGTGCTGCAACTTTAGTATTAACTGTAAATCCTACCAGTACCTCTACTACCAATATCAGTATCTGTACTGGCGGTTCCTATACTTTTAATGGAACAAGTTATACCACTGCGGGTACTTATGTAGCACATCTTACCAATAGTGTAGGTTGTGACAGTGCTGCTACGCTGATATTAAAGGTTAATTCTCCATCTGCTTCTACTACCACTGCTGCTATCTGTAATGGTAGTTCCTATACTTTTAATGGAACTGCATATACAACGAGTGGTACTTATGTTGCCCACCTGACTAATGCGGTTGGATGTGATAGTGCTGCTACATTAATACTGACTGTAAAGGCAAATACTTCCAGCACTACTAATGCTGCAATATTATCTGGTAATGCTTATACTTTTAACGGTGTAAACTATAGTAATTCAGGAACTTATACGGTGCATTTAACCAATGCTGCAGGATGTGATAGTGCGGCTACTTTAGTGTTGACAGTAAATACACTTTCTTCTACAACTGCCAGTATCTGTTCGGGTAATTCATATCCGTTTAACGGCACAAATTATACTACTTCCGGAACTTACACTGCTCATCTTACCAATAGTACCGGCGGTGATAGTTCAGCTACTTTAATTTTAACAGTAAAGCCTACCAGTACCAGTACGACCAATGCTGCTATCTGTGCTGGAGGATCTTATACATTTAATGGAACAACTTATTCTGCAGCGGGTACTTATACTGCTCATTTGACTAATGCAGTTGGATGTGACAGTGCAGCTACTTTAATACTAACGGTGAAAGCTTTAAGTACCAGTACGACCAATGCTGCTATCTGTGCTGGAGGATCTTATACATTTAATGGAACAAC
>Ga0208621_1000134_pt1 | contig 22236 bp, 26 predicted proteins | sample CryBogCBH26May08_FD_184617 | JGI IMG/M metagenome (GOLD analysis project Ga0208621, IMG submission 184617) | Freshwater microbial communities from Crystal Bog, Wisconsin, USA - CBH26May08 (SPAdes) (version 2) | ecosystem: Environmental > Aquatic > Freshwater > Lake | place: Crystal Bog... | reverse complement strand
TCTTCTATTTTTTCTTCATCTTCTATTTTTTCTTCATCTTCTATTTTTTCTTCATCTTCTTTTTTCTTTTTTATCTCTTTTATTCTCTTTTTTATCTCTTTTATTCTCTTTTTTATTTTCTTTTTTATTTCTTTTATTTTTTCTTTTTTATTTCTTTTATTTTCTTCTTGCATTTTGTTTTATATTTATAAATTAAAAATTATAATAAAAACGTATTTATCTGTTTTCTATTTTCTTAATTATATCTAGAGTCATTACTTTTCTAATACTTTCTTCTGAACAACACATTAGTTCCGCAATTCGTGTATTTGTCATTTGTTTATTAAAATTAAAAGAATATTTATAATATAGACAACGATATTCAAAATCATTTAATTTATCACGTAATTCTAACCATTTTTCATTATAATCATTTAATAAATCAACTTCATAAGTTGATTCCGTTTCTGAATACATTTTTTCTAAAATAAAATCTTCTGTTTTTATCAAATTTATTGGTTTCAACTTACGAACACCTTTATACAATTCATGTTTTAAATAAAAATTTGCATATCTAGTAAAAAGACCACATTTATTAGGATCATAATTTGTAACTGCTTTTTTTAATCCTATACATCCATATATTGCTAATTCATCACCATTAATATCACGACATAAATATGTATGATATTGTTTAAATACATGTGATTGTTTTATAGCCCACCTTTCATATTCATTATATATTACATTACGTGTATTTTCTTGGATAATACTATTTGAAAAACCAATATTTTTGTTTTTCAATATTTTATTAATAGAACACCATTCAGTGTTTGTAAGTGAATTAATATTAAAGAACATTAATAAAAATATGATTAATTTTAACATACTACATATATAACTAAAATATCTTTATACTATTTATTTTGTATCTTTTTTCATTTAAAATTGAAATAAAAATACATTTTTTCATTAAAACTAAAATCATGTATTCTATAGTTACAGGACGTTTTAATAATGAAACATTAGAAAGAAATTACGCTTACAGACAAAAAAAAGGTTTATCTTGTATGTATTGCACACCATTAGAATTATCACCTAAAATTTTCTATAATACACCTGTTTTTGTTATTGAAATGAACAATTCCACTAACAAAATTGAAGGCATTGGGTTTATTAAAAATAAACCTATTACTGATAAATACCATAAAGTTCATATAGATGCTAATACAAATAGAATTACATATATAGGTAAATATTTTATGTCTCGTGAATTAATTGAAGATTATAATTATTTATTAGTTTGTATATTAGACCAAATACTTTTTAAAGGAAAAAGTCATTCAAAAAGGGGATCAGGTCTGACATTAATACCTGAAAAAATTATAAATTCAGAAATTTCTCAAAATATTAATATTAAAAAAGAAATTAATAAAATATTCCATCTTCATTTTAGAAAAGAAAACTAATACAAAATATTGTTTTATACCTTAAATATATAATATAAATATGAATTTACAAAATGTTGTAAATTTTAATATATTTAGTGTGTTTATATTTATTTTAATTGTTTCTGCAAATTTTTTAGCAGAATTATTCCCTTGTAGATTACAACATTTATTACGTAATAATATGTTCATGAAACATTTGTTTGGTATTTTTACAATGATATTTTTTGTTGTTTTATCTACTAATAATAAAAATAAAAATTTATTTAATTTATCTTTAAATTCATTTTTATTATATATTTTATTTATTTTAATAACAAAATGTCATGTATATGCTTTTTATTTAATATTAATATTTTTAGGAATTACATATATTGTTAATATATTAAAACAAAATAAAATTGAAAATATAGAAAAAGAACAAAACAACAAAAATAAAGAATTAATGAATAAAGAAATAAAAAATTATGATAATATCATATCAATATTATATTTTTTCATCATTATTATAACTACTATTGGTGTAATATTATACATGGGTGAAAAAAAAATAGAATATAAAAAAAAGTTTAATTATATTACTTTTTTTATTGGAAAACCAGCATGTAAAAATAGTAGCCCCAGTATAAATATTTTTGAAGGTTTTAAATATGCATTTAAATAAAAAAAAATCTAAAACAATTTTATTTTATTATTTATAATGACAACAATTGATACTGATGTTTCTAATTATACTCTTTCTGAATTATTAGATATTGCAGGTCTAGAAGAAGACGACAACATTAATTATTATACAATTGAAGCTAAAACTAATATACTTATTGATCAATTTAAACAATCTGATCCTAAATTATCTATTTTTATGGCAAATGTTCAATATGAACTTTTAAATTATGCTAAAGATCTAGAAGACAAATTTAATGAAGAAGATACTACAAATAAAGTTATAGTTGAAGGATTTGTAAATAATAATAATTCTGCAATATATTCTTCAGGAGAGAAAGAAATATCTAAATGGTATAATAATGAATATCTTACTCAAAATGATGAAAATCAAAATAATAAAATTACACAACGAAAACAAAAAATAGACATTTTTGGTAATCAAAATGTACCTATGAATCGACAACAAATTGCAACTACAGATACATTTAATGTTCCTGTAAAACAGGACTCTTTAAATCCTAATTTGAAAAATACTATCAAAAGGTTTATTAATTTAGATAGTCAATTTAGACAATATGCAAATAGTAATGAAACAATGTCTACTGAATATACTCTCGATTTATCTGACTCATTAAAAGATGCCCTCAGTTTATCTGTTTATTCATACCAAATACCATATAGTTGGTATGTAATAGATACTGATTATGGTAATACCTGCTTCTGGATTCGCAACTTATTAACTATGCAAGATGTTAATATTAGTATACCACCTGGCAACTATTCTACATCTACTTTTCAAACACAATTAAATCAATCTTTTTTAAATGCAGGTATAACTACACCTTCGGTTCCTGCATATGACTTATCTGCAAATTGCCCCGTATATTACAATCAAAATAATGGTATTATTACTTTGTTTTTATATGGGGGAACTTATACTGATCCTTCTGGAATTAACCAATCTTTTACAATAAATGAAAACTGCTTTATTATATTTTACGATTTTACAGGATTATTAAATTGTTATGGAAATTGTTTAACTAAAAGTAATCATTTCTTTAATAATAGTCTAGGATGGATTATGGGTTATCGCATACCTTATGTTAACATTGACCCCAACGGAAATACGGCATCATCTATTTTAGATTTAAATGGAACTAAATATCTAATATTAGTAATTGATGATTATAATCAAAATCATGTAAATAATAGTCTTGTATCTATTACACATACATCTAATGTTTTAAAAATGCCTACTTATTATTCTACAGATATACCATACACTTGTATTACACCTGAACAAGCCGGCAATAATTTAGAACAAATTGTCAATGAAGTTACAATACAAAGTTTATTTGAAAATCAAACTATCAACCCACAAAATGGTTTATTGATTGCAGGTAAATATCAACAAGAATATTCATCTACACAACAAGTTTTACCTAGCGCACCTCGCACTTTAACACAATCACAACTTTACACTATTAATGAAATTAATAAAAATAATAGTAATAATACCAATTATCTGTCAAAAGCACCCACTTCATCTGATATTCTTGCTATTTTACCTGTAAAAATTTCTACATCAGTTCCTACAGGATCTTTGTTAGTAGAATTTAGTGGATCTTTACAAGATAATATTCGCACATATTTCGGCCCTGTTCATATAGAAAGAATGAATGTTAAATTGCTTAATGATAAAGGAAATGTTTTAAACTTAAATGGAAATGATTGGTGTGTCACACTTATATGTGAATGTTTATATCAGTATTAAAATATTATATTATATAATTATATTAGTATTAAAATATATATTATATAATTATATATTTATGAATTCATTAACAAATTTATATAATCGTTTTGGAGAAAACGGAACCACAATTATTTCACTTCTCTCTATTTATCTTTTACGAGAGAAAAGTTGTGCTTTGTTTTATTATATTGTTGGTCTTCTTATAGATATTATTTTAAATCTTGTCTTGAAAGGTATAATACAACAACCACGCCCTTGTTTTAACTCTAAAGAAGTCGATTTGGCTATTAAAAATAATAAACGATTCGTTTATAAAGATGGAATTCCATACGATTTATTTGGAATGCCATCAGGACACTCAGAATGGTGCTTATATTCAACATCATATGTATATCTCGTATTGAGAAAAACAAATTGGTTGTATGTATATTTATTTTTATCTTTTATCACTATGTCTCAAAGAGTCGCATTTAATCATCATACTATTTCTCAAGTCATTGTTGGAGCTTCTGTTGGCACTTTGTTAGGATACATTATGTATAAAACTACTACAAATGTTAATAAAGGTAAACTTACTGAAAAACCAGACGATAACGCACCTATATAAAATTGGCTTTTGAATAACCTATTATTGCACATTCTATTCTTTTTCCAGCATTACCTGTTTTTAAACTTTCAGCATCACCTCCTTGACCACAATCATCTTCATCTTCATGAATTATAAGTCCTCTTCCTATTATATTACATTTAGTTCCTCTTAGTTTAATCATATTGTCATAAAAAGAATACTTTGCTTCTCCTTTAGAATTTGTAACAATATTCCCTAAATCACCTACATGCCTTTTTTTCATACTTGGACAACCATGAGTACTATTAAATGGATTATAATGTGCGCACATACTTTTACATTTATCTGTTAAATCACCAGCTTCATGCACATGAAACCCATGTGCTGAATTAAATTTTAATCCTGTTAAATTTAATTCTATTAAAACGTTATTGTTAACCTCTTTAAACTTTACATAACCTTTTATATCTCCAGTAAAAACTGCAATTGCTTGTATTTGTTTATTGTTCATATAACTATTATTTTTCTATTTTTATATAAAAACAACTTATTAATACAATTCAAAATGGAAGAATATGAAAATAAATTATCAGGTTATATGCGATCTATTATAAATAATCAATTCATATTTGAATTAACAAAATGTTGTGGATATTCTGAATTCTTACCTATTTTTCCAAATTGTAAATTAAATGATTTGTACAATAGTGTGAATCATAAATTAGAGATACAAAAAGATGTGAATGTTAAATTATTTGTTGTTAATTCTTCCACAAATGAAAAATTAGAAATCCCAAATGATCCAAACGTTTTTATTAAAGATTTTATAAAGATTTTTAAAAATTATTTTACACCTATTTATCCTGTACCTGCAAAAGTTGTTTATAAAATATATTATGATAGCGGTTGTTGTCATAACAAAGATCATACAAATATCATCCTTGATAATTGTATTATTCATAAATAAAAAATAAATAAATAAATATATATGTCTTCATGTGCTGGCGATAATTCTGCTACAAATGTAGACTCTTCTAATTTAAATTATCGTGCTCAATACACTTCAAATTTAACAGCAACAAATCCTTATTATAAAACATGTAACAATAAAGGTTTTTATCCTAGTTTTACACCTGTTATTGATTCTCTCTCTATTACAACAAGTGTTGAAGGTGTTTATACAATAGTATATATATATGGTAATACTTTTCAAGCACCTTGTATTGGCACTACATATGTAAATTTTGGAAGTTTCAAAAGATTACCTATTACTTATTTTAGTACAACTAGTATATCATTTGTTGTACCTTTAGATGCTACCCCTGGCGACTATTCTGTAGTAGCTGTTAACATATATAATGGCAATTTCAGTAGAGCTGTTAATAATACTTACCCAGGAACACTTAATTTTTCTAATTCAGTAATTTATACTATTACATAAATCTGAATTTATTTTATATAATATAAATATATGACAAAAACAAAAAAATAAACACTAAAAAAACAAATATAACAATAAAAAAAAGAAAAAAAGAACATCCAGTTATTACAAAATTTAAAAAAATGCTTGAAAATAATCCTATAGAGTTGCAATATATGGAAACTATGATATCTTCTATTCCAAGACGTTATAAGAATCATCCAAAAACACTTGAAGAATTGTTTAAAAAACTAAACAATGTTTTACACCAGAATTTAATAAAACAGCTTTAGTAGGTACCCCTCTATCTGGTATTTTATTGTATACGATGGGAACCCCTGAAGGTTTTGGAGCATACAGACGTGATAAAATTAATGCAATGTTTAAAGAAGTGTTAGATGTTTATAAAACATTTTTAGATAGTCCTGCATCAAAATATGTTTTAAATAAAACTAAATCAGGATGGTTTGGAAAAGATGCGTCTAAAAAAATTAATATGTCTGAATATCAATGTGAGCCAACAAAACCATATTATGGATTTAAATCTTGGAATGATTTTTTTACCAGAAAAATAAAACCAAATGAAAGAATTATTATAGATCCAGATAATAATAAACTTATTAATTCGGCATGTGATTCAACAATATATCGTATTAATTTCAATGTAAAACTTTATATCGTATTAATTTCAATGTAAAACTTAATGCAAAATTTTGGATTAAAGAACAACCATATTCAATAAATTCAATGTTAAATGGAGAAAAAAAATATATAGACAAATTTATTGGTGGTACAATTTATCAAGCATTTTTGAATCCATTTAATTATCATCGTTGGCATAGTCCAATAAATGGAACAATTGAAAAAGCATACGTTAAAGAAGGATTGTATTTTACACAAGTAAATGCATTTGGAGAAGATCCAAGTGACGAAGATAAATCTATGGAATACATAACAAATGTAAATACAAGAGCATTTATTTTCATTAAAGCAGATAACAAAAAAATTGGAACAATTTGTGTTATGCCTGTTGGCATGGTTGAAATATCAAGCTGTAACATCAATAAGAATATTAAACCAGGATACAAAGTTAGGAAAGGCGATGAGTTAGGTTTTTTTGCATATGGAGGTTCGACACATTGTTTATTTTTTGAACCAAATGTTATTAAAAAATTTAAATATAATAAACATGATTATGTTAAAATGGGACAAGTAATAGCGGAAATAAATGAATAATAATAATTATATTTGAACATTTTATGATTTATGTTTTACACCTTTTTACATGTCAAACAACGAATTTCAATATATAAAATTATGATTTAAATATAATTAAACATATAATTATTATGTCTAGGATTAAACCTTATACCACCAATCAAGAATCATGGAATACTATACTCCAAAAAAAATTAAGAATACCAATGAACCAACGTGAATATTCTTGGGAAGAGGATGAAATATATAAATTTTTAGATGATATATTTAAAATTTATAAAGAAGAAAAATATGTTGAAAAAATGGGGTCAATTATAAATTTAAATTATGATAGTGGTAATGATATTTATGATGGTCAACAGAGAATATTAACTACAATTTTAATTCTTAATGTAATAGGTTGTTTATCACCAAAATTAAAAGGTAAAATAAATCAACTATTAACTGTAGATACTGAAATAGATAATTTAACAAAAGAACAAGAACAAATTAAAGAAAGATGTAATGTTAATATAATACCAAAAATTTATTGCATTAACCCATTTGATATGGAAGGTTTAGTAAATATATTTAATAACAAAATTAAATCTTGGGTAGAATATTTATCTAACATAGATGATTTCGATTTATTTGATGAAGATGAAGAATATTGTTGTAATATATGTCAAACTACAACATCTAAAAAATCTGATTTTAAAAAACATATAATTAGCAAACACAATTATATTAAACCCACGACAAATACAAAAATACATAATGCTTTTATAGAAATTTATAATTATTTTGTTCTGAAAAAGTATGATGAACAATCATTAATCAACTTGTATAAATTTATATTACACGATATTGATGTTCAATATTACGATTGTAATGATCCAGAATATGTTAGTAGAATATTTGATTGGGAAAATAATAGAGGAAAGGCGGTGGAAGAATTAGATATAATTAAAAATCCTATTCTTGTCAAAATACCTGATGATAAAAAAGTAGAAATATATGAAAGATGGGAGTTTTTAAAACATAAAGACAATAACATATATAAAAAAAATTTTGGACAAAAAATATTTGATGTTGCAATTCAATTATATAATAATGAAATTAAAAGAACAATAAATCACGAAGAATTATTCAAACCTATTATTGATAGTAAAGATACTTATAAAGAAATAAATATATTCTTTGAAATTGTAAAAAAATTATTTGAAATTATGGATAAAATTAGTAATGATAGATTTGGAAGATTACTTAATAATACATCTAGAATTTGTTTAAATTGGGAGGCATATATGTGGTGTTTTTTGCCTATATTTTATAAAACTAATAATGTTGATAGTATTTTAATTAAGTTAATGACTAAATGGTATTTTAGAAATATTCAGTTTAAAACTAGAAATTTTAATAATCTGTGTTATTCAAATGAATTTATAAAAATAACAAATGAACTTCTTAAAAATATTAATTATGATTACTGCAAAGAAATAAAAGAATGTCTAATAAAAAATAAAGATGTCATTATTAATGATGAAAATTATTTGAGAGAATTATCTATTATGAATTTTAAATCAACAAACGCAACACATTTATTACTATTTTACGAAACGTGTATTAATACTGATTTACAAAAAGTTTCATTAGAATATACTCTTGAACATATTTATTGCCAGAAAGATAAGGCAAATTTAGCTAATCAATCATTAATGAATAATATAGGCAATTTAACTTTAATAGAAGGGAAAAATAGTGATAATGGACATAAAGGTAATAGTTCACTTGGTTGTAAATTATATGATAAGAAAAAAAAATCATACACTGAAAGTAGTAGTAAGATTACAAGGAATATAATTAAAAATTATAAAACTTTTGAAGAAAAAGATATTATTGACAGAAACGAATTTATTAGAAATAAATTAAATAAATATACTAATTATTATGACATCGTTTGAAATGTAGAAAGGTCTAAAGAATAAGTCTAATAAAAATTTAAAAAAATAAAAATTAATCTATATATATGAAATATTTTTACATATATATAATTATTTTAGTATGTTTTATTTTTTTTATGGCTTATTACAATTCTAATTTTCATATTGAAGGTTTCACGCAATCCAATATTGATTATGTTTTAATGGGAGATAGTGTATTAAATAACAAAATATACGTACAAAAAGGCAAAAGTATAAAAGACTTAATTCAAAATGCTACATCAGGTAATGTTCTTCTTTTAGCAAAAAATAATGCAACTATACAAGAAGTTTACTCGCAAATTAATAAATTAACTGACACATCCAACACTAATAATACAACCATTTTTCTCTCCGTAGGAGGAAATGATATATTAAATGATTCAGAACAAGGAACTTTAGATCTTGATTCATTATTTGATGATTACAAAAAATTAGTAAACACTATTAAAAATATTGCACCAAATCCTAAATTACTACTTTTTGATATTTATTATCCAAAAGATAAAAATTATGAAAAATATTATAGTTTTATACAACAATGGAATAATATGTTATACGATTTTGTTTTACAAAATAATTATAATATGTTCAAAATTAGCAACGTATTAACACAACCAGATGATTTCAAAAAAGGAATAGAAGTATCCACAACGGGTAGTCAAAAATTAGTTAATGCATTGTTGAAAGTTTAATAAATTTGTTAATGAAATTGTACAAATCATACACGATAATATATTAATAACTGATAACATCTCATAAAATTCCAATTCATTAAGTGTCCATTTGAATCTTTTGAACCTTCAAATTGCCATGTTGTATCTTTATTTAAGTTATGCTTCCATTTAAAAGGAACTAAACGATGGAAACTCATACCATCATAACCCATCTCTTGGCCTTCACAAGTTATTGTTGCACAAAAATGATGCTTATCTAAATCACGAATAACTGCACTATCAATCTCGTATTTAACATTATTAATTTTGAAAGATAAAGGTTTTTTTTTACATTCATTTGCTTCTTCTTCAAAAAATTCCAATACTATAAAATGTGGTAATTGAAAAAGATTGATTGATTTTGATATATCTTCTTTCCAATTATTATTTGTTCCTCTTAAAAATAACATTTGAATAGAATTATTTCTCAAATATTCAATAATCGCAAAATAATATAACAAAGGATTACCTGCTTTATCTATATTTACTATTGCAGGAAATCTATCTTTAAACTCTGTTGGTATTTTTTCATATAATTCGTATATTATACTATTTGTATCTAATTCGTATGCAAAATCATTACCTTGTAAACATGAGTCTATTCCAAAATTTAACAATGCAAATGCATTTCGCAAATTATTCGGCATAGGTGCTTTATTTTTTTGTATACCTTTTATCATCAATTGACGGAAAAATTGGAAAAATTTGCGACCTTTATCACTAACAAAAAATGTAACAAACATTGCATTAAACCAACAATTACCTCTTGATTGCATAGGTGGTACGATTTTATTTGGATTTACATGTTTATTTGCTTTTAAGTTTTTTAATAAAAAATGTACGGCTTCTGGTTTGTAATATTCAATACATTGAGTATTTCCATTTTTGTAAGGTATTGCTATTTTTAGTGGTTCTTTTAACTGATATGCTTTTTGTAAATTACAACTTCGTATTTCTTCTCTCTCTATTGTAGCAAGTGTTACAAGTTCTTTGTTAATTGTTGGACTATATGAACTTTGTTTTTTCGTTTTATTTTTATTATTTTTATATTTATTTTTATAACTCATGTATTTTCTATCCATATAAATAAAAGAATATTTTTATTTATATATTATATACATGGGCGGAGGTATATTACCAACAACAATATATAATGGTAAATTATATTTCTTATTTGGTAAAGAAAATAAATTTGAAAAATCAGCACCTGGGTTCTCCGATTTTGGAGGAGGAAGTGATAATAATGAGCAATTTTTGGAAACCGCTATAAGAGAAGCTGGCGAAGAACTTACTGGATTTTTAGGTGATGATAACAAAGTTCGCAAAATGTTGAAGAAAAATGGTACTTATAATATCGATTATAATCATAATAAAGGATTTAAACCATATCGAATGCATATTTTTTATTTTGAATACAATCCGTGGTTAACATATTATTATAACAATAATCAACGCTTTTTACAAAAAAACTTGCCTACTAAAGTATTTAAAACAACCAAAATATTTGAAAAATCCGAAATTCGTTGGATATGTGTAGATGATTTGAAAGGAATGAGACCACAATTTCGCCACTATTTTCGTAACATTTTGGATATCATATTAGAACAAAAAAATAGTATTAAAATTTTTATAAAAAAAAGCACTAAAAAAAAGACACTACGCAATACAAAAAAAAATGGTTTTAATAATAGTACTAGAAAATTATATTAATATTTTTTATTAGAATTATTTGATTTTCTAAATCTTCTACGACGTTTACGTGTTTTTCTTGATTTTTTTATTTTTTTTGTTTTATTTTTTGATACTTTTCTGTTTTTTCGAGTTCTTCGACCTCCATAGTCTGGCATAGGACTTTGTGTTAGTGGTGATAAATATTCTTCTTCATCTTCATCTTTTCTCTCTAAGAAAGAATTTGGTGGATTAGTTTCAAAATCATTTATATATTCTTCAAAAATTTTCAATTCATCTTCAATATCTTCATTATCTTTTAGTTCTTCTTTTATAGATGTAGCTGCTTTATCATTATCATTGTTTATTCCACCTTTTAAAATTATATCTCGAAATGCAGAAACAACTATTCTTTCACTTTTTTCACTAACACTACTACATCTATTTATATTTCTTCCAACATTAAATGTTGAACCCGTTATATCAGATATATTACTCATCGATGTTACTGAACGACTAGTTTGATAACTTAGTTCAGACACAGATCTATCGCCGCAAGATGATACTAAACTATTTGCAGCAATAATTGAAATCAAATTTAAAGTATTGTCTAAGAGTTTTTTTTTATTATTTGTTGCTTTAATTACTTCTTCACTTTTTCTTTGCAAATTAGTATTTGTTTCACTTATAAACTTATTAAAAGAATCATTATTTGATTCTGTAAGAAACGTATAAACAGAAACATCATCTAAACCTCCTTCTGTTGTTTTATATGATCCAAATGAATCCGTTTCGCTTCTAACTGATTCAAATTCGTCTTCTAGTGATTCTCTTTTAGTAAATAAACCATCATAAAATTGTCTAAATCCAATAACTAGAGATCTTACTGATTCATCTGCTACTGCTGCGGTTGCAATAACCATACTTCCGGACAAACACAATAATCTGTTAGTTAATTCTATTGGTCCATTTAATTCTCCATAACTACTAACAGAATTATTTGCTGATTTATTTGCTAGATTTATTTCTTGAGTTACATTTGACGACCAATCACTGAGATTTACCTCACTATTTTCTTCTTCTATACCAGGTAATACTAATGAATGTAATGCTTCGTCACTTAAAAATATTAATGCAATATAATCTACAATTGAATCTATACCTATTAAAGTTAATTTAGTTCCTAATCGAATTGAGTTTAACAAAGGATTATAAGCACTAGTTGATATAAATGTTGTAGATAAAACTGCTAGTACTAATAATTGAGTACCAGTTAATTCACCTAACTGGGCAAACATTCCTGATTTCATTGAATTTATTAATTCATTTACAATACCCATTAATGGTCCATTAGGATCTGTAGCTATTTGTTCTGTACTATGTTTTAATCCTGATACAATTGTATCATAACTACCAAATGTTTTGTATATTATTTCTACAATATTAAAAATAATAGAAAAATGAATTCTGAATGGTTGCGGAACGTTATTGTTTAAAATCAAATTTATCCAGTTTCGAAGACTATAACTTTCTCCGTCAATTTCAATTTGTTCTTCTAATCCAAATTGATAAAATCGCGCCGCATTCGCATTTGCTAATTGAGGCGTTGCTCCTGTGTTAAATATAAATTCACGTTGCATTTTTTGCTGATCTGCAAATGCTTCTGTTGGTGATGGGTTATATAAACTAGCATTACGCCCAGTTAATTGTGCTAAAATTACAATTGCTTCATTTATTGATGGAGAATTATATATTAAATCAAATGCACAAATATTAATAAATAATATTGAATAAATTGTTTTTTTTTTTACTTCATTTATATGAATAGATCTTCCCCAAAAATTTAATTCTCTTTGACTTTCTAGTGAATACAAATCTATATTTTTATCATGTTCTCTAGACAATATTTTGTCAATATTTGTTTCTATTCTTGCTTTTTTATTATTACTCATTGTATATAAATTATATTTATATATTTTTTTTATAAATATATTACTAAATTTTAATCCTTACATAATATAAAATGAAAATTAATCACACACTGGTTATAATGTTTATATTTAGTTTTATAATACAATATTTTTTAATGCCACCTATCATGGTGAATACATTTGATAATGTTACTAATAACATAGGTAAAGCTTATTTGGCAATTATTATGGGATTATTTATGGTATTATTAGAAATTGTAATGCATGATATGCAATATAAAATATTTAGTTCAACAAAATATTTATTATTAACAGCTAGTGTAGGTTTGTTTATTTACTTGTATAGAAAACAAGTAAGTATAAAAGATAAGCAATATTTGGAAGAAATGATTGAACATCATTCTATGGCGCTTCTTACTAGTGAAGAAATCTTGAAGAAAACAGATAATTATAATGTTGCAAAAATAGCCAAAAATATTATTCAAAAACAAAATGATGAGATTAGAGAGATGAAAGAAATAAAAAATAAAATATAATTATAAATTAATATGGGTTTTATACAGAACAGAACAATATTAATTCCTTCATATATTACAAAATATTGCCTTTACACAATTCATTTTATGTTATTAACTTCTGTAGTTTCTTTTTATATGTAATAGGTATTTTATATTGGACTAGACCTTCATTACATACAATAAGACGTAAATTAGATCTTTTTACTATAATATTTTCATTTAGTTATTTGACATATATAGTATGTAAAAGATTTACACCTTTTTACATTTCAAACGCCGATTTTATAGGCAAAAATATAATATTGTAATATTTCATATAAATTACAATATTTAGGAAACCCAAAATTAGTTATATTTAATTATTATAAAAAAATTGATTTTAAAAATATAATATTACAATATATTATAAATACTACAAATGACTAAAATTAGTTGCGAAAAGTGCGGTAAAGAATTTAATAGTAAATCTCATTATACACAACATCAAAAAAGAAAAACTCCATGTGTTAATGAAAGTAAAATTAAGGAATTAATTGATAAATCTGTTGAAGAAAAAATACAAACTTTAATTGCCCCTATATGCTCTATTGAAATTAAAACAAATTTAACACACAACCCATTAATATCAATTGAAACATCTACTTTTGATGAAATAAAAAAATATTATGATGAAAATTTAAATATAGATAAAAGCACTTATAAATCAAGTAATGACGAACCAACCCCCATTGATTGTATAAGCGAAATGATAAGCAAAATTCCAATTGATTTATGGAAAAAAAAAGACTTGTCTATATTAGACCCATGCTGTGGTAATGGAAATTTTAGTATTCCAATTTTATTTGAATTATTAAAGCATCACGATAAACAAACAATAGTAGAACAAATGTTAGAATTTAATGATATTAATGAAGATAGATTAGAAAATGTGCGTAAAGTGTTTTGTAATGATAAATATAATTTACAAATAACTAATCACGATTTTATCACATTTAATAATTTAAAATATTATGATTTAGTTGTTGCTAACCCACCTTATGCTAAATTATTAGAAAATGGAAAAAGAGCATCAAAAAATCACAATTTAATAAAAAATTTTATTGAAAAGGCATTATCCCAATTAAAACCGAATGGTTATTTATTATTTATTACTCCTGATAATTGGATGTCTTTTGCGGATAGAAATTTATTAATTGAAATAATTACAGGATTGCAAATAATACATTTAGATATACATACCGCAAAAAAATATTTTAAAAAAATCGGTTCAAGTTTTACTTGGTATATAATACAAAATTGTGCGTTTTATAAAAATATTAATGTTTCTGGTATATGGAAAAAAAAAGAGTATATTAGTTCAGTTGTATCAAAAGAACGCAAATATATTCCGTTATTATATAATCAAATAGTTCAAAATATATTATCAAAAACAATTGATAATAAAAATCTAAAAAAATTTGAGATTAAAACAAGTAGCGATTTACACAAATATACAAAGGCAGAATTTATTAGAGATGAAAAAGATAATATATATAAATATAAACTTATACACACACCATCTCAAACTGTATACTCGTCAAGACCTCATAAATTTCAAGAAGGATATAAAGTATTTATATCTACAACTGATAAATATAAATTATTTATTGACGAATGTGGTATGACGCAATCTATCGTATTTATATTATGTTGTAATGAAGAACAAGCAAAAAAATATTTACACATATTGCAACATCCTTTATATGTATTTATAAATAATATTTGTCGTTGGGGTAATTTCAATAATATACGCATATTACAAAGTTTTCCTATACCTGACATAGAATATTCTGGAAATCATCAAGAAATTTATAATTATTTCAATATTACAGAAGACGAAATAAATTTTATTAATATTAATCTATAATTATTTATTTATTTATAATCAGGGTCGCAATTATCACTTAATAATGGATATTCCTTATATATTTTTTTATAATCTTCTAAAAATGTGCTTTCGTAAGCGTGATATGTTTGAGCGGTTATTATTGTTTCTTTTCCAAATATTTCAATAGCAATTTGTGTTTTTGGTAATTCATAACCATACATTTCTATTTTACAACCTAATTGTAAATAAAACTCAAAGGTATTATATATAAATCCATTAGTTTTGGAACAATCACCAGATTTTCCCCTTTCTTCTATATGATGACCGCATAAATAAGAACCAATCCTACATTTTAATCCTGTTCTTGTTCCCCCAATTTTAACAATCCTACCATTAATTGTTAATAAATACAACCATTCATTTTTTTTATTAAATTCTTCATTTGAAATTTTTGGAATAAATTGAATTAATGTATTTCTCTTTTTTTGACCTTGTTTTTTTTCAGTAGTAAATAATTCATTATCTAAAACTATATCTGCTATTGGAATAAAATACTCTTTTCTATTGTATTCTTCAAATAGAATAGTTTTTTTAATTGGAATTAATTTAATCCATTTTTTTATTAATGAAGCATCATATATTTCATTAATATTTTCCATTCCTGAAATATCACTAATAATATGGTCTTGTATAAGTTGTTCATGTAATATAATCACTTCGTTAGATAAATTGGTAGATTGTTCTTCCATTTTGCTTGTTTGTAAATTACATACTTATTATAATTAGTTTTTCAAATCAATTTTTTATAAATAATAAACCATTATTATAATGAATACTCGTAAAAGTAATGATTATAAAATTACTGCTGTAAATTATTATTTCGTGGAAGATAAAACACAAGAAGAAGTTTGTAAAATTTTCAAGTGTAATCCAAGAAGTTTAATACGTTGGGTTGAAAGATATAAAAAAAATAAAAATGTTGATATTCATTATATAAAACCAAATTCTTATAAAGTTAAAAAGGAATATGTTGAATTTTTATTATAATAACTTAAAAATAATAAAACCATTACGCTACAAGAATTATTACAAAAACTTAAATATAAATATAAATGTGTTGATTTAACAACTACACAAATTTTTAGAGTAATAAAAGATAATAATATTACTTTGAAAATCACAAGAATACGACACGAACCAGTTAAACAATTTTTCAACGTAGTAAGAAGGATATTGTTATAAATGCAAACATCAAGAAATTTTATGAAGAAATAAAAAAGTATAAAATAGAAGATATTATTTGTATTGATGAAACAAGTATAAAATCATTACAAAAAAGGCATCACTGCTATAGTAGTAAGGGTAAGCGTTGTGTAATAAAAACACAATCTCAAGAAGTATTCAATAAATATACATGTATATTTGCTATTTCTGTAAATGGGGTTGAAGGTTGGTATTTATATGAAAAAAGCGGAATAAATACAGATAGGTTAATTGAGTTTTTGGAAAAACCAGAAAAATATGTAGCAAAAAATAAAACAATAAAAGTTAAGAAAAACTATTTATAAAATCGGCGTTTAAAATGTAAAAAGGTGTAAAAAGAAATATAAAAAAATATTTTTCATATCTTATTTTATTTTTTTATCTGTTATTTTAATAGATGAAATACTATTTTATTTTCGAATAATAAAAGTTCCTAAGGATGAATCATTTAATAATAAAGAAATAGATAATACAAAGTTTGATTTACTCAATATTAATTATACTTATCCAAATACAACCCAAAGAGAGAAAGCTTGTTATTTTGATATTATTGTTCATTGTATTTTTGGTCATATATTACCAAATTTAGTTGCATCATATTGTTTAATTTTCAATACTTTTACTTTTGTATATTAGATTAAACAAATAAAGCCTTATACAATTGTTCTGCTGCTATAATCTCACAATTAACTTCCGGAGCCGAAATCCATTCGGCGTAAGGGATTGCTTTTGATGTTGATTGCGGCAATTCTAGTAGTGTTTTTAATGCTTTTATTCTTCTCTCTAATGGATTCATTTTAATAGATAATTTACGAGAAAGTTGCTTCCAACGCCATTCAAATTGAAGAGCAGCTTGCCAATCTGGAAACCCAGATACATGTGCTGCTCTTGTCCATGTTTCGCCTTTTTGAACTTTAATACCAGTTGCGTGCGCGCCTCCTTTTATTTCTTTATTATGTTGTCTGAGGCGTCTGTTCAAATCAATAGTGGCTCCTACATATGTTGATCCACTTGTAGAAACTAATAAATAAACATATGACATTTTAGAATGATTATAAAATGAATATAAAAAAATAATGATATTTTACTTTAATGATTCAAAAAGCACAAATACCAATTGCATTATTTTTACCTGGAAATATTGAATATTTATTAATGAAAGCAAATAGTTGTGGAAATATGGCTTGGTATGGTATTTATATTCGTGTATATTATACAAGAAATTTAGTATATCTATCTATGCCTGTTTTATATATAAGTTATAATTATAATTATATGTATTATGGTTTAATATTTTTTTTCTTTTCTTTATTAATGTTTAGAAGCGCTTGTTATAATAGTTTTAAATATATATATTAATTTTCTCTCTAAAAAATAAATAATATCTACAAAATGATATATTTAACTTTATTAAATAATGGTTTTTACATGATTCATTATTTAAGTTATTGAAATATTTTAAATTCAATTTTAAAAAATAATTTTATACTTATATATAAAATGGATAAAGATAGAATAAAAAAAGCATTAGAATATAATTTAAATAGAATTGATGAACTAGATAAAATATATATGAATGAAGAAGGTAAATTAAATGAGTTAAAACAAGAATTTATTAAAGAAATAGCATTAGAAAAAATTCTAAAAGAGATAATGATATAGAATTTCATTATAACGAAAAAATAACTATTGCAAAAAATATGGTAGAAATAGGAAATAAACTTAAAAAAATATTAGATGCTAAACAAAAAATTTTACTTTTAATTGAAACTGAGTTAATACCTAGTCCAACTAGTTCACCTTTTGAATTACCATGAGAATTTGGTGGAAAAAGAAATAGAAGAACAAGAAAGAGAAAAACTAAAAGGTCAAAAAGAAATAGAAGGTTAAAAAAATAGTTGTTTTTCTCTCGACATAAATAAACCGGCACCTTTGTCGTCTATTTTGTTGGCTATTTGTGCCGTTTTTTTATCTACATAATTTTATATAATTTGTTGAAAAATATGAATAAAAAAATATAGTCCAAAAAATCAACTTTTTTGTCGGGAAAGTTTTTTTCATTTTGCGTTTTTGGACATTTATTTTTGTCCATTTTTGAAAAGTGGAAATACTTTTGCTCAAAACTTATAATTTGTGACCATAAAAAAAATTATGGTCTGGTCACAAAAATAGTAATTCAATATTTGTTACCATAAATTTTTATTATTTTTGCGGAAAAGGATTTAAGCAACTTTTCTGTCACATATATATGGAAACACCGGTGACAAAAAGTTGCAACAAATTTTGTACTATTTTTTATTGTAAAAAATGTGACTACGAATCAAGTAGAAAGAGTAGTATGGACAAACATATATTGTCATCAAAACATAAAAATTGCAACTTTGGTGACGCAGGTGACACAAAAGTTGCAAAAAAATTGCAAATTGAAAAATATCAGTGTGATATTTGTAATAAAAAATATACATCTCGAAACGGATTATGGAAACATCAAAAAATATGTTTTGAAAATCCAGAAAATATTATTGAAAAAAAAAATGAACCGGTAGAAAAGGAGTTGATAATGATGTTAATAAAACAAAATTCTCAATTAATAGAACAGAATTCAGCATTAGTAAAAAATGGTATAAATAATATTACAAATTCGCATAACAATTCTCATAATAAAACATTCAATTTACAACTATTTTTGAATGAAACATGTAAAAATGCTATAAATTTAACTGATTTTGTAGATTCTATACAATTACAATTAAGTGATTTAGAGAAAGTAGGCGAAATAGGTTATATAGAAGGTATTTCAAATATCATTATAAACAATTTAAATGATCTAGATATAACAGAAAGACCAGTTCATTGCGCTGATAAAAAGAGAGAAATTTTATATATAAAAGATGAAAATAAATGGGAAAAAGAAAAAGATGATAAAGATAATATAAGGAAAGCGATAAGACGAATTGCAAATAAGAATACAAATTTGCTTTCAAAATTAAAACAAGAGAATCCTGATTTTACAAAACATAATTCAAAAAATTTTGATAAATACAATAAAATGATAATAGAAGCATGCGGTGGTTCAGGAGATAACGATTACGAAAAAGAAAACAAAATTATTCATAATATTGCAAAAAATGTGGTGATTAATAAGGGTGATAATGGGCTTTAAATTGTTTATATTTATTATTTAATAACAAATATAAAAATAATTCAATAATAAAATATAATGATAAGAACAATTATTTTAACTATACCCGATAATGAAATTGTGCCCGAAATACTTGTATCTTTCTCTCCAGAAGAAAATTATTTAATGTTAAAAATAGGAAGTGATTGTTTGAGAGAAGGTAGAAATGCGGCTATAGGACTTTCTCAGAAAGAGATTTATCAAAAAATAAAGGATGAATCAAAAGAGGAAGTTCAAAAATTGGAATTAGATATAATCGTTCAGAGAGAAATTACAAAAAAAATGGAAGAAAATATTGAAAAAAGATATGAATCTCAAATAGAAAAGTTAGAAAAACATATAGATCTTCTCTCTGTTCAAATGAAAGAACATGAAAATGGTAACAATGATATTATTGATAAAGAAGTTAAAAAAGTTAGAGAAAAATATGATTTATTATTGCAAGAAAAGGATAAACAAGTAGATAAAATGAGTGAAAATTATGAAAAAATGTTAATACAATCACATAAAAGTACTTCACATAAAGGTTCAGATGGTGAAAAAGAATTTAGTGAATATGCAGATACATTTATGGATTTTAAAGGTTTTGAATTAGTAGATAAACATACTCAAAGTGGTCAAGGAGATTTTCATTTACATTTTGAAGATTTTGATGTTTTGGTAGATGCAAAGAACTATAAAAAGAAAGTTCCAGTGGATCAAAGAGAGAAAATTAAAAAAGATTTAGTGAAAAATGAACATATTACTTTTGCATGGTTAGTTTCACTTAATACATCTATTGATAAATATGATAAATCCCCAATAATGTATGAATGGATCAATACAAATCAATGTATAGTGTATATTAATAATCTCTCTAGTTTTGAAGATCCAAAAAAAATTTTAAGAATAGTTTGGTTTACTTGCAAAGAATTACATAAGTTAACAACCAATCATTTTGATGAAAGTGAAATGACAGAAATAAAAAATAAGAATTTCAAACTAATAGACAAAATAAAGAATACAAGAAAAACAATTAGAGAAATTAATGCATCAATGAATGCTACGCGCAATTTGATTCAAGTAATGGATGATGATTTGAGAAGAACAATAGAAGAAGAAACAAATGAAATAGTAACTTCCAATATTTCTCTCTTTGATGATTGGTGGGAACAAAATATTGAAATAACAAATGATGAAACAATAGTGTCTTCATCAGCATTATGGATAGATTTCAAACAGGAGAACAAAATCATGATAAATGAAATGAATATAACAGGCGATAAATTTAAGAATTATTTGAAGACAAAATTGCCGTTATCTAGTATTCATTTGAGAAACAAGAGTGTGAATACTGCATTTGATATAAGAGGTATTCGTTTGAAAGTATTTGAAAATAAAGTTGATGAAAATGACAAAATAGAATTAGAATTGAACGAAGCAATTTTAGTTTTAAAAAAGAATAAATCTGCAAAAAAAGTAAAAAAAGAAATTTACTTTGATGAAATTACAGATAATAAAATAATAAAAGAATACAACAAAAAAGACATTATGGAATTATCTGAAATTTATAACATAAGACCATGGGAAGTGGTCTCAGTATTAATAAAACATCAAATAATAGATAAGAGAGACAAAGCCAAAGGTTATGATAAATATAAAGAGACAGATGAATACAAAAATAAAATAAAATCCACATCATAATAGGAGTATATTTAGGAAACGCAAAACCACGGCTTTGCTAATTTGGGTCCCGTCCCAAATGTTTCCTAAATATAGAGAACGACGACGACGTTGTCGTCATTATGACACAATATGCGCTGCGATTATAATTTTTGCATTTATTTTTGTGACCTATTGGTGTCAATTGAGTGCGATATTTTGCAATATAATATGTTACGATATATGGTAACAAATTATACACATAAAGTACAACCCTTACCATATCATGGTATATGAGATCATAAGACCATAAGGGGGTATCTAGTCTGTTTGAGACGTGACCATATATGGTAATAGACTTGGAGCCATTTAGTCCAATAAATTTTGTGACCATATAAGGTCACATGTCATATAGTGCGCGAAATCTGACACCAC
>Ga0208621_1000131_pt1 | contig 22842 bp, 20 predicted proteins | sample CryBogCBH26May08_FD_184617 | JGI IMG/M metagenome (GOLD analysis project Ga0208621, IMG submission 184617) | Freshwater microbial communities from Crystal Bog, Wisconsin, USA - CBH26May08 (SPAdes) (version 2) | ecosystem: Environmental > Aquatic > Freshwater > Lake | place: Crystal Bog... | reverse complement strand
CGATTGTAAGCTTTACACAGTGCCTGCTCTTTAAAGTCTTCAGAATACTTTGTATACGTTTTCATCTCTAATCTCAAATTTTATTTTCTTTAAAAATTTGAGGCGACAACTATTCTGACGCAGGGGGCCTAGCTGCTAATCCATCCTACAGTCAACCCGAATTAGGGTTGATTGAGCATAACCCATAAGGCAGAATTCCGTTAAATCATTTACAGTATATCTCAACGTGGCTGGCTAATTTAAGTTTCCATTTCTACGCTACGCTTGTTTTTGTCGCCATTTTTACCCTGCACCACATCATCCCATTCCCTTACCGCCCATTATCTGGAGTACAACAAAGCAATTTGGCTTATTTTATGCTTAATACTTCGTTATGTACTAAACTAAATAATTAAAAAAGGTCTAGATAATGCTATTGGAAATGAACATTTTAATGCGGCGCGGCAATTTTGGCTTGACCACCAACTTGTCGGTCCATGATGAAAGCATGGGCTTGATCGGGCGTTCTGGTGCCGGTAAAAGCACGATTCTTGGGCTGCTGGCCGGGACGCTTATGCCTGAATCGGGGCGGATTGTGTTGGATGGAAAAATCTTGTTTGATAGCCGTAAAGGGATTATGGTGCCGAGGGAGCAGCGGCCTATTGGTGCGGTATTGCAAGATGACCGTTGGCAATCAGACGAGACGGTAAAGGACGGGCTATTTTTGGCGTATGAGCGTACGCTGAAGAGGCGTCGCTCTTTAAAGCCTAAGCGCTTGATTGAGTTTCTTGAAATTGGGCATTTGTTAGGGCAGCCCATGGGGCATTTGTCTGCCGGTGAACTGCAACGGGTGCTGTTGGCTAAAGCATTGCTGAAATCCCCCGCCTTGTTATTGCTGGATGATCCTTTGCCGACTATGGGCTATTTTGCCAATGCAGTGTCCCCGTTTCTGAAGCGGGTGCGTAGTGAGTTGAATTTGCCGTTGTTTTATGCCAGCCACACGTTGGGTGATATAGTCCAGTTCAGCGATAAAATTGTCGTGGTGGCTGAAGGTAGGGCTATTTCGGTTGGTTTAATAACAGAATTGCTGAAAAATGGCGAACTGATCCAAAAAATTGGCTTAGGACTGATCGAGAACAATATACCCGCTAGGGTGACGGCGCATGACATTTTGGACGGTTGCACCTTGGCAAAGACCTATGGTATTGAGTTGGTGTTACCCTTGCGCACTGAATTGCCATTAGGTTCTTGGGTCACGGTCAGCATTCCTGCCAATGAAATTGCGTTATCACGCACTTATTTGTCGGGCATTTCAATACAAAACCAAGTCAAAGGCCAAGTGTGCGCCCTAATCCCTTATGGCAACGGTATGTTGGTGCAAATTGACTGCGGTAAGACTTGGTTGGCGGGCATTACTTTAAGGGCTTGCCGGGATATGAATCTGCAAGAAGGCGACACTATTTATTGTCTGGCAAAAACCCAGGCATTTTCTTATTGTCCCCAGGAATCAGCTGATGATTTGAGCCGGTTGTTCAACTAATCAATTGCCGTAAAACACCCCGGCAGTGTGTTAAGATGCCGACAAGCCAGTTACCGGTTTGTCGCATTTGATACAGAAAAGCTTGGGGTAAGGGGAAACCGCCTATAGCAAGTTAGTGGTTGCGTTCAAGGTTATATGAAACTGCGTTCATTGCAGGGATTAGTAACGCATCTGGCTCATTTAACGGGATTATCCATTGTGCGGCCTGATGATGTGGCTCCACTATGACATAACCTTGGCCTAAGTCGTCATATTTGCCACGCTTTTGGTTATCTTCAATAGCCTCTAACAACTTAATAAGGGGGTTGGATATATGGATTCATAGGTGACAATGCCTGAAAACTGCATCATGCAATCAATATCAAAGTCACTTAATATCTTTTTTGAAAGGTAATCCAAGCGCTTGAACATATCACTATCAAACCAGTCAGCCGATAACACCAGATCCCATTGTAAATTCGATAGGTCTTTGGCAACAAGATATTTAACTTTGAAGTCGCCTTTTTCTTGCTCAATTAACTTTAGCGACGTTTTGATTTTTACAATGAGATCGAGCATAAATCCTCCACTAATATTTTCACTGCGGTAAGCATTGATGAGGTTGTTTTGGATTTCAATAATATACATTTTTGTATGTCTTTTATGTACAAAGGACAACCCCCAGTTGCGGTGTGGTTCTAAATGGCGGGCATATCAAACCTTTGCTTGTTCGCTCAGCCTGGCAATGGCCATTTTTGCCAGGTCACTTAGGCCGCTGCCACCTTGCTGGTAATGGTTGATGATGTCATGGCGCATTCTGGGTTCCCAGCCTCTCATGATATGTTTGGCCACGCCGTCGGCAGCTAGTTCCTTATCAGGGTCGGCGTTAAAAAAATTGCTGATGTCATTAGCCATTTTAATAAGATTGTCTATTTTGTTCATGCTACGTTTTAAAAATTATTGGGTGGGGGGGTGGGTCAAGCGTTGTGGATGGGTGTAGATGACGTGTTGGTCTTCACGGGCGAAGCCAATCAGCGTCAATCCTGCTTCATTGGCCAAGCGAATAGCTAAGCCAGTGGGTGCGGAAATGGCGGCCAAGAGTGTTACGCCAACAAAAGCCGCTTTTTGCACCATTTCGTAGCTGGCACGGCTGGTGACTATAATAAACCCCCCCGCCATATCTTCGCCATTGCGGGTCAATCCACCTATCAGTTTATCTAATGCATTATGCCTGCCGACATCTTCGCGTAGTTGTTTGACACCTTGTTGGGGGGTTGCCCAAGCGGCGGCATGGACAGAACCGGTCAATTGGTTTATCCGTTGGTGCTGCTTCAAGGTGTTAAGGGCGGACTGCAATTGTGCTGACGACAGCCTAAGGTCACCGGACACGGCATCGGGTTGGCGTATGGCTTGCTTGAGTGTGCTGGCACCGCATAAGCCACAGCCTGTCCTGCCGGTCAAATTACGCCCTTTGTTCGCCATGCATTGAAAGCGTTCATCGGGTATTTTAATCTGTATTTCAATGCCGTTGGAACGGTTGTATAGATGGGTGGACAATAGCTCTTGATGGCTATGGATAATGCCTTCGGTCAAACTGAAACCTAAGGCAAATTCTTCCAGATTAGTGGGCGATGCCAGCATGACCACATGTGGTGTACCGTTATAAATTAACGAAATGGGCACTTCTTCAGCAATAAAGTCTTGCTCGATGGAACGTTGGTCATTGTGCCAACGCTCCACGGTGCTTTGCAAGTAACTCGGCCAACCTAAATCTGCTGCTAACGACTGCAAGATTGCAGGATCGTTAGCCATTGGCCATGCCTTGCTCGAGCAGTTCCAATTGGTTTTCAGAAAACTTATGGTATTCCAGTTGCCATTCTGAAGGCTGGCTGACTTTGCTGACTTGTACAGCCGTCACCTTATATTCAGGGCAGTTGGTTGCCCAATCCGAGTTGTCGGTAGTGATGACATTCGCACCCGATTCCGGGAAATGGAAGGTGGTGTAGACCACACCGGGTTGTACCCGCTCACTAATCAACGCCCTCAATACCGTTTCTCCGGCACGGCTTTTTATGCCCGCCCAATCACCGGTTTTTAGGCCACGGTCTTCAGCATCGTGCGGGTGGATTTCTAAGCGGTCTTCCGAATGCCATGCGTTGTTGGCGGTGCGGCGGGTTTGTGCCCCGACGTTGTATTGCGACAAAATGCGTCCGGTGGTTAGTATCAACGGGAATTTTTGGTTGGTGCGTTCCGCAGTCGGCACAAACTCGGTCAACATGAATAACCCCTTACCATTATCACGCATGAAGGTTTCCCTATGCATGATCGGTGTGCCGGTGGGTGTTTGTTCATTACAAGGCCACTGTATACTGCCCAATTCATCAATTTTTTCGTAGCTGACTCCATGGAAGCTTGGCGTTAGGCTGGCAATTTCTGCCATAATCTCTGACGGGTGGCTGTAGTTCATGGGATAACCCATGGCGTTGGACAACAATTGGGTCACTTCCCAGTCTTGGTAGCCCGCCAGTGGGGTCATGACTTTTCTGACTGGAGAAATGCGCCGTTCGGCATTGGTGAACGTGCCGTTTTTCTCCAAGAAAGAAGCGCCCGGCAAGAACACATGGGCAAACTTAGCGGTTTCGTTTAGGAAAATATCTTGTACCACCACACATTCCATTGCCATTAATGCGGCGAGCACGTGTTGGGTGTCGGGATCAGATTGGGCAATGTCTTCGCCTTCCACATAAAGACCCAAGAAGGTTTTGTCCATGGCGGCATCGAACATATTCGGGATACGTAAGCCAGGTTCTGGGCTAAGCTCCGCTTGCCACGCTTGTTGGAACAGATTGCGTGTTTCAGTATCCGAGACATGACGGTAGCCTGGGTATTCGTGCGGGAACGAACCCATATCACACGAACCTTGCACGTTGTTTTGACCGCGTAATGGATTAACGCCCACGCCGTCACGGCCCAAATTGCCGGTTGCCATAGCCAGATTGGCTATGCCGATGACCATAGTTGAACCTTGGCTGTGTTCGGTTACACCTAAGCCATAGTAGATTGCTCCGTTGTTGGCACTGGCATAAAGCCGTGCTGCTGCCCTTACATCAGCAGCGGGCACGCCGGTAATGGCTTCGCTGTTTTCGGGTGAATGGTAGTCTTGGGCGATAAAGGTCTTCCATTTTTCAAAAGAGGCCACGTCGCAACGCTCAAGGGCAAAGGCATCGTCAGCTAAGTTTTCGGTGATGACGACGTGAGCTAAGGCGTTAATCAGTGCCACATTGGTGCTGGGGCGTAATTTAAGATGGTAGTCGGCTTTAATGTGCGGGCTATTACTGACCAAATCAATTTCGCGGGGGTCAACGACAATCAGCTTGGCACCTTGGCGCAGGCGTTTTTTCATCATCGAGCCAAACACAGGGTGGCCGTCGGTGGGGTTGGCCCCAATCACCATGATGACATCCGCTTGCATGACTGAGTCAAAGTCTTGGGTGCCTGATGATTCGCCAAAAGTTTGTTTAAGGCCATAGCCAGTAGGGGAATGGCAAACGCGGGCACAGGTGTCGACGTTATTGTTGCCAAAACCGGCACGGATGAGTTTTTGTACCAGATAAGTCTCTTCATTGGTACACCGTGAGGAAGTGATGCCGCCAATCGAATCTTTGCCGTATTTGGCTTGGATGCGTTTGAATTCGGACGCGGCATGGTTGATCGCCTCTTCCCAACTTACTTCTTGCCAAGCATCTTTGATGCTGGCGCGGATCATCGGTTTGGTGATGCGGTCTTTATGGGTGGCGTAACCGAAGGCAAAACGGCCTTTTACACAAGAATGGCCGTGGTTGGCTTTGCCGTCTTTATGCGGTACCATGCGGATGACTTGTTCGCCTTTCATTTCGGCACGGAACGAGCAGCCGACGCCACAATAGGCGCAGGTGGTGACAATGGCATGTTCCGGTTGACCGTGGTCGATGACCGATTTTTCCATTAAGGTGGCGGTCGGGCAGGCTTGCACACAGGCACCACAAGACACACATTCTGAGTCCATGAAGGCTTGGTTTTGGCTGGGCGAAACTTTGGAATCAAAACCACGGCCATCTAGCGTTAGTGCAAAGGTGCCTTGGGTTTCTTCACAAGCGCGGACACAGCGGGAGCAGACAATACATTTGCTAGGGTCAAAGCTGAAATAAGGGTTGCTTTCGTCCTTAACTGCGTGCAGATGCGTTTCAATGGGGTTATAACGCACCTCACGCAAGCCCACAGCACCTGCCATGTCCTGCAATTCACAGTCACCGTTGGCGGCACAGGTCAGGCAGTCCAATGGGTGGTCAGAAATGTACAGTTCCATAATGCCCCGACGGACATCAGCCAGCCTGGGATTTTGGGTGCATACTTTCAGGCCTTCGGCAACCGGGGTGGTGCAAGAGGCGGGCATACCGCGCCCGCCTTCGATCTGCACTACGCACAGGCGGCACGAGCCGAACGGCTCAATGCTATCAGTGGCGCACAGCTTGGGGATATCTATGCCAATGCTGGCCGCAGCCCTCATGATGGAGGTGCCTACTGGGGCGGTGACGGTAAATCCGTCAATTTCCAGTGATACCGTTTGGCTTGCGGCACTGGCGGGAGTGCCAAAATCTTGTTCTTTATTAATGCTCATGATTGATTCCTCGCGTCATAGTTCAAGCCACCTGGGCAGGTTCATCAATACCGAAATCTTTCGGGAAGTGATTTAAAGCACTCAGGACAGGGTAGGGTGTCATGCCGCCTAATGCACAAAGCGAGCCGTTGAGCAGGGTATTGCAGAGATCCCGCAATAGCTTGACGTTGTTGTCCACATTATGGCCGTTAATGATTTCATCCATCACTTCATAGCCACGGGTAGAACCGATGCGGCAGGGCGTGCATTTACCGCAGGATTCTATAGCACAAAACTCCATGCTGTATTTGGCCATTTTTGCCATGTCAACGGTATCGTCGAAAACGACTACGCCGCCGTGTCCCAGCACTGTCCATTGTGCCGCAAAAGCTTCGTAGTCCAAGGGGGTGTCAAATTGTGACTCAGGCAGATAGGCACCTAACGGGCCACCTACTTGCACCGCTTTGATAGGCCGTCCAGAGGCTGAACCGCCGCCAAAATCATACAGTAATTCGCGCAAAGTCAGCCCGAATGCCAGTTCGACCAGGCCAGCGTGCTTGATGTTGCCTGCCAATTGCAACGGCAATGTGCCGCGCGAACGCCCCATGCCAAAATCACGGTAATGGTCGCCGCCTTTATCCAGGATAATAGGCACGGAAGCCAGCGAGATGACGTTGTTGACCACGGTTGGTTTGCCGAACAGGCCACTGATGGCGGGTAGCGGGGGTTTAAAGCGGACCAGACCGCGTTTGCCTTCCAAGCTTTCCATTAACGAGGTTTCTTCGCCACAGATATACGCGCCCGCACCTAGGCGGACTTCAAGATGGAAGGTTTTGCCGCTGCCTTGGATGTCCTCGCCCAGATAACCGGCCTGATAAGCCTTGGTAATGGCGGTGTCAAGTGCAATATGGGCATGGGGATATTCAACGCGCAAATAAATGTAGCCTTGGCTGGCACCTACAGCGATACCGGCGATGGTCATGCCTTCTATCAATACAAAGGGGTCGCCTTCCATGACCATACGGTCAGAAAACGTGCCGGAATCACCCTCGTCTGCGTTACAGATAATATATTTTTGCTCCGCTTCAGTGTTTAAAACTGTGTTCCATTTGATGCCAGTCGGAAATGCGGCACCACCGCGACCTCGCAAGCCGGAATCAGTCACAGCTTTAACAATATCCCCTTGGCTCATAGCCAGGGCATTGGCAAGACCCCGATAACCCTCATGGGCCAAGTAGTCATTTAGGTTGGTGGGGCTGGTTTTGCCGATACGTGCAAAGGTAAGCCGTTGTTGCTTTTTCAGGTAAGGTAACTCTTCAACAATGCCCAGTGATAAGGCGTGCATACCGCCTTGCAGAAAATTGGCATCAAATAGGCTAGCCACATCGCTGGCCTGAACTGGGCCGTAGCCGATACGGCCTTGCGCGGTGACCACCTCAACTAAGGGTTCCAGCCAGTACATGCCAAAGGAACCATTCCGGACTAAATTGATGCTAATGCCGCGCTGTTCGGCTTCAGCTGTGATGGCTTTTGCAACACGGTCAGCACCTAAGGAAACGGCACTGGAATCATTGGGTACATAAACGGTGATGGTCATGCTGATGGCTCCAATTCGGCAAGTGCGGCGTCAAATGAGTCAGGTGAAACCCGCCCATATATGTCGTTGCCTATTTGCATGGCGGGTGAGCAGGCGCAGTTGCCCAAACAATAAACGGGTTCGAGGGAAAATTTGCCATCAGCCGTGGTTTCATGAAAATCAATGCCCAGCTTTTGTTTGGCGTGTGCTTCAAGGGCATCGCTGCCCATAGCTTGGCAGGATTCCGCACGGCACAGGTGGATGGTTTGTTGACCTGGTTGTGTGGTGCGGAAATAATGATAAAAACTGATCACGCCATGTACTTCCGCCCGCGACAGGCTAAGTGCCTTGGCAATGTCCGGCACACAATCAGGCGGAACATAGCCAATGGCATCTTGGATACCATGCAATATGGGTAAAAGTGCCCCAGGTTTGTCTTTTAGTGCGCTAGTTATGTCGTTCACTAGCACCTGTGTGTTGACGGCTGCTGTCATTATTGTCTCGCTATGATGAGTCCTTGCTTAGAAATAGCCCTATCCCATAATGGCTAGGTAACTATAAATTTGAGTTAGCATAACACAACATAATTTAACTGTAAAAATGCTTAAGGCAAGACTTATGGATGGGCTTGACCAATATTTTTGGTTCGGCTTCTATTGGGGAAAGTAAAGGTTTTGGCTGGGATACTATACTCAAGGCCATTAGCTTCTTGGCTGGCCATCCACAAAGATTTTTAGCGACTGGCCCGGTCGTAAGCCCTTAACCAATTGGTCAGCGTTGGATTTATGCAGTTCGCTTAATGGCACGTTAAATTTTTTGGCTATATAGGTAAGGGAATCGCCTTTGCCTACCGTGTAGCGGAGCAGTTTGATGGTCACCGTTGAACTGGCCAGTTGGGGTGTACCGGCTTTGCCCGTCAATTTGTGGTTGGATGCAGTCAACACTTTGTTGATGGTTTTATTATTATGGTCAGGATTTGCTTTGCTAATAGGCGATATTTTGCCGGCGTTTTTGGCCGTTGGATTGGCTGCTAAGACTGCCGGGGCATGGCTTTGCTTTAGGCTTGGTTTTTTCATGGTGGCAACCGGGTTGCCCGCGACAATCAGGGGGGTGGCCGATTTTTTTGCAATCAATAGGGCAGGGCTGTTGCTTTTGCTGGGGGTGGCAGGCAAGAGTAACGTTACACCGGAACGCACGGTAGTGCCAGGCAATTTATTAAGGGCCTGTAGGTCTTTAATGTTGGTATGGGTTTTACTGGCAATGGTCTTTAAACTGTCACCGCGTTTAATGGTATATTTCGGGTTGGCGGAAATGGTGCTACGGGTGCGGGCGGCTTCAGCCTGCTTGATTTTTTCTTGCTCACGATTTATACGGGCGGTTTGTTCTTGTTCCCGCACTTGTTCTTGCTTGGCAGCAGCCATGCGTTGTTCATAGAAGAATTGGTTGATGTCCAGCCTTTCATCAAACGGCAGTGAGGCTAAATTGGTTTTGAAGAGTTCCGCCTTGTCGGCAGGCACCAGTAACCGGTGCGGGCCTTGCGGCGCAGTGCAGGAGCGGTTGAAGCCCGGGTTGAGCTTTTTGAATTTGTCCAACGGTGTATGTGCCAATTGGGCGGCTTTTTTTAAGTCCAGCGGCGATTGGATGTCCACCATTTCCAAATAGGGCTTATTGGGGATGTATCTTAAATCAATGCCATAGTCTTCAGCATGGGCAAAAATTCTTGATATGGCCAATAATTTTGGCACATAGTCTTGGGTTTCTTCAGGCAAATCCAGTGTCCAATAGTCAGGGTCTTTATAAGGTTCGTCATTTTTTTCGATGGTCCTTTTGACTTTATTTTGTCCGCAGTTATAAGAAGCAAGGGCAAGTAGCCAGTCGCCGTCGAACATTTCGCTCAATTCTTTCAGATAAGTGGTGGCCGCTTGGGTGGAGGCGTAAATGTCACGCCGTCCGTCATACCACTCGTTTTGCTCAAGGCCATAGTCCTCGCCGGTGCCAGGTACAAACTGCCATAGCCCGCTGGCATCCGCTTTGGAATAGGCATCGGGTACGAAAGCGCTTTCCACAACCGGTAGCAAGGCCAGTTCGCCGGGCATGCCTTTGGCCTCAATTTCGTCAAGGATGAGATATAAATAAGGTTCCGCCCGTTGCTGGATAATGGCCAGTGCTGCCGGATGTTGCAGATACCAGTCAACGGCACGGTCAATACGGGGGTGCTGTATTTCTGGCAGCGCATAGAGCGAAAATAGCCGCTCCCAAACAGTTTCGTATTGGCTCTTGCTGTTGTGGGTATGATGGACATTGAATTTAAGTTTATTGTGGCCGCTCTGAGGAGGGTAAAACCCTTCGTCATTGGCAACAGTGCTGTCTTCGGCTGAGCTTAAGCTTTCTTTAGGTGCTTCGGAGCATCCTGTCACTAACAGGACAAGCAAAACTAAAAAGTGATTAACTAGCCTGTTAAAATTAACATGCGTCATCATAATGGGCCAAATGATCTGTTCTGCGTGGGGATGACTTAAGTATAACGCGTTTTATTTTAATGTTATACATTAACGTATGATTTATCGAGCATAATTAATGAAACGAAATTTTCTGTTTGCCTGTTACCAAACCCCAAGAGGCAAGCTATTGCGGGATTTGGAATGCCAATATCTGCAAAAATCAATTACTGTGAGTTGCCAGCAGACGGTTCTGCAGATTGGGGGATTGGGTTGGGAGCATGAATTTGTTGATTGTTTGCTCTATAAAAACTATACAATTTTGGATGCCAAGCACTTGGGCTGTGACGATGCCAGAAAAATACAGGCCAAAGCTTACCGCTTGCCTTTGCAAAGCGATAGCGTGGATATGATCATTGTGCCACATTTGCTTGAATTTGATGCGTTCCGTTTTCAGACCATGCGGGAAATTGAGCGGGTGCTAAAGCCTGAAGGCATTTTTTTGGCCTTAAATTTTAATCCTTGGTGTATGTGGATTCGCTGCCAATATTTATGGGACAGGCATCTTGCTGATTCTTGGAAGGGTCATTTTATCGGCCGTCCGCGTATTTTGGATTGGCTTAAGCTGTTAAATTTTGAGGCTGTGCAATCTTCAGATTTTATGCTGGAGAAGGTGGTCACCCGTAATGGCAAGTACATTGCCAAAGGCAATCCGATTGCCTCAACCGCTTATGCCATAAAGGCCATCAAGCGGCGCTACAATTTAATCCCGTTAACGCCAGTGACGGATGCCAAACCCCGTCTGGTGATGGCAAACAGTATGAGCCGCACGGCGGTGCCTATCAAACAACATACCAAAAAACATGACTGATTCTGTTATTATTTATACCGATGGTGCGTGCAAGGGCAACCCTGGCCCGGGTGGTTGGGGGGTGTTGTTGCGCTATAAAGATGCCGCCAAGGAATTGAGTGGCGGCGAGGCACTCACCACCAACAACCGCATGGAGCTGATGGCGGCAATTGCCGCACTAGAATCACTAAATCGGCCTTGTCGGGTGGAGCTTATCAGCGATTCAAAATATGTCCTGCAAGGCATTACTGAATGGATGCCCAATTGGAAAAAGCGTGGCTGGAAAACCGCCGCCAAAACCGCTGTCAAAAATGAGGATTTATGGCGCCGATTGGATACCGCCATGTCCGGCCATCAGATTGAGTGGAGATGGGTCAAAGGCCATTCTGGCAATCAAGGCAACGAACGCGCTGATGCTTTGGCTAATGTTGCCATTGCTGCGCTAAATAACCGCTAAGACCAGTTTTATTTTTTGCTGTCCAACAGGGTTTTTAAGTTGGCAAACGGGTTATGTTTTGCCTCCGGTGCTGTAGCTTTGGCGGTTTGGCTGCTAATGCCATAACGGGTTTCTTCGTAACGCTGATGCTCGTTGTCGTGGCAATAAAGGCACAATAGCTCCCAATTGCTGCCATCGGCAGGGTTAAAGTCATGGTCGTGGTTTTTATGGTGTACCGTCAATTCAGCCAAGTTTTTATGGGTGAATTCCCGTGCGCAGCGCCCGCAAATCCACGGGTACATTTTTAATGCCTGACCGCGATAAGATTGCTCCCTTAAGGTTTGGTTGCGCCGAGCCTCGGCTACGATCTCGTTCAGTTTGGCTTTGTCGGTAATGGTTTTTTTCTGGGGCATAGTTTTCATTGGGCTAATCGGTCATTGCTTGAATCATAGCCGATTTTGCAGCCAATATCACTTGGAAATGCGCAAAAATTACCCATACAGGGGGCAAAAGGCCACTAATCAGTTATAACCCTGCGGGTTTTTGGTCTGCCAAGCCCAAGTGTCAGCCACCATGTCATCCAAGCTTTTCTCCACCTGCCAACCCAGTTCTTTTAGGGCCAAAGCAGGGTCGGCAAAAAACTCAGCCAAGTCGCCAGCCCGTCTGGGGGCGATTTTGTAATTGATTTTTTGCCCGGTCACCCGTTCAAAGGCACCGACAATTTCCAATACGCTATAGCCTTTGCCCGCACCTAGATTATAAGCTTTGCAAGCCCCGCCGCTGAACAGGTCGCCTTGCAAGGCGGAAATAGCCTTGATATGCCCTTTGACCAAGTCCACTACATGAATATAATCGCGAATACCGGTGCCGTCAGGGGTCGGGTAGTCGTCGCCAAACACCGACAGTTGCGCCAGCTTGCCAATGGCCACTTGCGACACATAAGGCATCAGGTTGTTGGGGATGCCATTGGGGTCTTCACCGATCAGGCCGCTGTCATGGGCACCGATGGGGTTGAAATACCGCAGCAAGGCAATTTTCCACGGATTTTGCACATGCGCCAGTTGGTCTGCCGCCGATACATCACGCAAGATGTCTTCAATCATTGCTTTAGTCCGCCCATAAGGGTTGACCGCTGCCAAGGGGAAGTGTTCGACATATTGGGTGGAGGGCGGTTCGCCATAGACGGTTGCCGAGGAGCTGAACACCATTTGTTTGACATTGGCTTGCTGCATGGCTTCGATCAGAACCATGCTGCCGTAGACGTTGTTTTCAAAATAACGCAACGGTTGCTGGCAGGATTCGCCGACCGCTTTCAGACCGGCAAAGTGGATGACCGTGTCGATGCCTTGTTCTTCAAAAATGCCGGTCAGGGCGGCTTTGTCACGGATGTCGGCGGGGTAAAATTTTAGGGTTTTGCCGGTGATTTGTTGCACCCGTGCCAGTGATTCGTATTTGCTGTTGCACAGGTTGTCGACAACCACCACCCCAAAGCCTGCCTGCAGCAATTCCAGGCAGGCATGGCTGCCTATGTAGCCTGCACCGCCGGTCACTAATATCGTCTGCTTGTTCATGTTTGCCTCCGTCAGGTTTATTTGTTAATTTTGAGTTTTAATAAATGGACTCGGCGGTTATCGGCGCGGATTACTTCAAAGCGCAGGTTGCCAACCACCAGTATTTCGCCTTTTTTGGGCATGTGCCCCAGTTCGCTGACAATAAAGCCGCCTATGGTGTCGTAATCATCCGAGTTGAATGTGGTTGCAAAATGTTCGTCAAATTCTTCAATGGGCGTTAACGCCTTAATCATGTATTCAAATTCATTACGTTGGATAATGTAGCTTTCATCATCGTGGTCGTCATGTTCGTCTTCAATTTCGCCAACAATTTGCTCCAGTACGTCTTCGATGGTGACTAAACCGGAGGCTTGCCCGTATTCATCGATGACGATAGCCATGTGGTTGCCATTGGTGCGCAGCTCTTTTAGCAGTACGTTCAGGCGTTTGCTTTCGGGTACGATAGTGGCGGGGCGCATGATGGCTTGCACGGTGGCAATCTTGTTTTGCAGCACCTGCGCCAGCAAGTCTTTGGCAAGCAATACGCCCACCACGTTGCTGCGGTCATCAGCAATAACCGGATAGCGGGAGTGGCAAAATTCAATGACTAAAGGGTAAATGTCCACCAAAGGCGCATTTTGCGGCACCACCACCATTTGTGCACGGGGTATCATGATGTCCCTAACGCGCATTTGCGATACTTGCAGCACCCCTTCAATCATTGATAAGGCATCGGTTTCTAATAGACGTTTTTCACGCGCTTCCCTTAATATCTCCAACAGGTCATCAAGGTCTTGGGGCTCCCCTGTCAGTAAGTGGGTGATTTTATCAACCCAGCTTTTCTGTGGGGAGTGTCTACTAGGAGGTTGGCCGTCGCTCATGGGTTTGTCACCTGAATATAAGGATTTTTGATGTTTAAGGATTGGAGGATACTGATTTCTTTGTTTTCCATGAGGTCAGCCTCATCATCGTCCAGATGGTCATAGCCCAGCAGATGCAACACGCCGTGGACTACAATATGCGCCCAATGGTCTGTCAAGGGCTTATGCTGTTGTTGGGCTTCGTCTAGCAACACCTGCGCACAAATGACCAGATCACCCAGCAGGTTTATGGGCATGTCTTCCATGCCAGCCAGTGCTTCGGGTAATGCAAACGGAAAGCTCAGGATATTGGTAGGGCCTTGTTTTTGCCGGTATAGGCTGTTTAGCCCGGCGCTTTCTTCAGTATCGACAATACGCACCACAATTTCGCTGTCGCGGGCATAATCTGCTAAGGCGGCATCGACCCACTGCTGGATTTGGCTAGTCTCAGGCAAGTCGGTGCATTGGCTTGCCAGCTGAATGTCAAGTAGGTTCATAAGGCAGATTTTGCCGATTGTTCGTAGGCTTCATAGGCAAGCACGATACGCTGTACGAGCGGGTGGCGGACGACATCGCGGGCATTAAAGAAGGTGAAGCTGATGCCTTCAACCTCCTTCAGCACTTCCAGCACATGGCGTAGCCCGGACATTTTTTCGTTGGGCAAATCAATCTGTGTGACATCGCCGGTGACCACCGCTGTGGAACCGAAACCAACCCGGGTCAGGAACATTTTGATTTGTTCGACGGTGGTGTTTTGCGCCTCGTCTAAGATGATAAAGGCATCGTTAAGTGTCCGCCCGCGCATGAACGCCAATGGCGCCACCTCAATAATGCCACGGTCAATCATTTTTTCCACCCGCTCAAAACCCAGCATCTCGTACAAGGCATCGTATAGGGGGCGCAAATACGGATCGACTTTTTGTGCCATATCGCCTGGCAAAAAACCCAGTTTTTCTCCGGCTTCGACGGCAGGGCGCACCAAAATAATTTTTCTGACCCGCTCGGTCTGCAAAGCTTCTATGGCACAAGCCACGGCCAGATAGGTCTTACCGGTACCGGCAGGCCCCACACCAAAATTGATGTCGTGGCACATAATTTTTTTAAGGTATTCCTGCTGGTTGGGGCCACGGCCTTTGATCAGGCCAAACTTGGTTTTGATCGATACGAGAGAAGGGCTATTGCTGGCGGGGGCATCATTAAGCAATTGTTCAATCGAGGCATCTTGCATGGCAAGATGAATGGCTTCCGCAGTCAGTTGCTCTTTGGCGGTGCTGTCGAATAATTTTTGCATCAGCACACAAGCAACCTTGACTGCGGGATCCAGTCCGGTCACTTTAAACTGATTGCCACGGTTGGCAATTTCCACTTGTAAACGGGTTTCTATTTGGCGCAAATGGGTGTCGAGCTGGCCGCAAAAATTGGATAACCGCTTGTTGTCATCGGGAGTTAAAGCTATTTCCTGTGAAATCATGATCAGGCTTTATTGCTGGGCGGTTAGGGTTGCGGCACTGGATGATGTCATGCGTCCGCGTAATGAGTTGGGTTGGGCTTCGGTGATCAGCACATCGACAAATTGCCCGGCAAGCCGTGGGTGGCCAATAAAATTGACCACCCGGTTATTTTCGGTGCGGCCCTGCATTTGCAGCGGGTTCTTTTTGGACGGCCCTTCCACCAGTACCGTTTGCACCGTATCAACCATGTTTTGGGCAATGGTCATAGCCATGCTATTGATAAGGCATTGGAATCGATCCAGCCGTTGTTTTTTGACCGCCATGGGTACGGTGTCCGGCAACTCGGCAGCGGGTGTGCCGGGGCGGGGACTGTAGATAAAGCTGAATGACAAGTCGAACCCTACCGCTTCAGCAAATGATAGGGTTTGTTCAAATTCTTCATCGGTTTCACCCGGAAAACCAATGATAAAATCAGAAGACAGGCAAATATCGGGACGTACCTTGCGTAATTTGCCAATGATGTCCAGATAATCGGCTTGGCTATGACCGCGTTTCATTTTTTTAAGGATACTGTCCGAACCGCTTTGCACCGGCAAATGCAAGTGATTGACCAATTGTGGTATTTCGGCAAACGCTTCAATCAGGCTGTCGGTAAATTCCACCGGATGCGAGGTGGTGAAACGGATGCGGCCGATGCCGTCAATGGCGGCGACATAATGCAACAGCAGGGCAAAATCGGCAATATCGCCATCATCCATCACGCCACTGTAGGCATTGACATTTTGCCCGAGCAGGTTGACTTCACGCACACCTTGTTGGGCCAAAGCGGTGATCTCCGCCAACACATCATCTAAAGGCCGGCTGATTTCTTCGCCACGTGTGTAGGGTACAACGCAAAATGTGCAATATTTGCTGCAGCCTTCCATGACTGACACAAAGGCCTTAGGGCCTTCGGCACGGGGTTCTGGCATGGCATCAAATTTTTCGATTTCAGGGAACGAAATATCGACCACTGGTTGGTGTTTTTGGTGAACCTGATCAAGGAGTTGCGGCAACCGATGCAGGGTTTGGGGGCCAAACACCATATCAACAAAAGGTGCCCGTTTTTGGATGTCCGCGCCTTCTTGGCTAGCCACGCAGCCGCCCACGCCGATAATCACATCCGGGCGTTTTTCTTTAATTTTGCGCCATTGTCCCAGTGCCGAAAAGACTTTTTCCTGAGCTTTTTCTCTGATAGAGCAGGTATTGAGCAGTAGCACATCCGCTAGTTTGGGGTCGTCGATCAATTCAAAACCGTGCGAAGCATTTAACACATCACGCATTTTGTCAGAGTCGTACTCGTTCATCTGACAGCCATTGGTTTGAATATAAAGTTTTTGTGCCATAGTTCCGTTAAGTGTTTTTAAACTAACTGCGCCTATTTATCGGGCAATTTTTTGCCAAGCGTGTCCGCCATTGGATTTCATTATACCTGAACACAAAATTTACGCTAATAGCCGTTAGGACAATTGATTTTACTGGCTTTGCCGGTCAAGTTTGCGGTAGCTGATGGCTTCGCCCAAATGTGCTAGTTCTATCGATTCGCAACCTGCCAAATCGGCAATAGTGCGTGCCAGCTTTAAAATGCGGTGATAAGCACGGTTGGATAGGCCAAATTTATCCATTGCCTGCTCCAATAGCTGGTGCCCTGATTCTGACAAGCCGCAAAACTGTTTGACCTCTTTAGCGGATAACAGAGCGTTGGCCTTGCCCGCCCTTGCCAAGGCGAGGTTGCGTGCGCCAACCACCCGCTGGCGTATTTGGGCGCTGGTTTCTTCACCGCCGGGCGAACCTCTACGCAAAATTTCATGGCTGACGCGTGGCACTTCCAAATGCATGTCTATCCTGTCCAATAAAGGGCCGGAGATTTTTGTGCGATAGCGAGCCACTTGCTCAGCCGTGCAATGGCAACGTCCGGAGGCATCGCCCAGATAGCCGCACGGACAGGGGTTCATGGCGGCAATCAGTTGGAAGCGGGCAGGGAAGTCGGTTTGCCGGGCCGCCCTGGAAATGGTGACGTGGCCGGTTTCCAAGGGTTCGCGCAGCACTTCCAACACCTTGCGGTCAAATTCGGGCAGTTCATCTAAAAATAACGTGCCGTTATGCGCCAGCGAGATTTCGCCCGGACGCGGGTTGCTGCCTCCGCCCACCAGTGCGGCGGCCGATGCACTGTGGTGCGGTGCCCGGTAGGGCGGCCTTAGCCAGTTGCCAACATCCAAACCTTGGTCGCTGATGGAGGCAATAGCAGCGGTTTCTTGCGCCTGTTGTTCGGTCAGTTTTGGCAGGATGGTCGGCAAGCGCGAGGCAATCATGGATTTACCCGTACCCGGCGGGCCAATTAGCAATAAGTTGTGTGCCCCGGCAGCGGCAATTTCACAAGCGCGTTTGACATGGTATTGCCCCTGAACGTCGGCAAAATCCAAGTCAGGATGGTGTTCGCTGACGGCAATATGCTGGTATTCGCTGGGGATCAGCTGTTGCCCGCACAAATGGGCGCAAACTTCCAACAAATGGCTGGCGGGGATAATTTCAATGCCATTGACTAATGCCGCTTCAGCTATATTTTGTCGGGGCAGTATCAGCTTGCGTCCGTGGTCGCGGGCTTGCAGGGCAATTGGCAATACCCCGACTATCGGGCGCAATGCACCGCTCAATGACAATTCACCGATACATTCGTACTGATCTAACTGCTTATTGCTGATCTGCCCTGATGCAGCCAGTATGCCTAAGGCAATCGCCAAGTCGTAACGTCCGCCTTCTTTGGGCAAATCTGCCGGGGCAAGATTGACGGTGATGCGCTGGGCTGGAAATTCAAAATGGGCATTGATAATGGCACCACGGACGCGGTCTTTGCTTTCTTTAACGGCTGCTTCTGGTAGGCCGACAATGGATAAGGCGGGCAAGCCATTGGCGACATGAACTTCAACCGTCACCAATGGTGCTGATATACCGGAACGGCCCCGGCTGTACAGCACTGCTAACGGCATGGTTGTCTTATGGGGCGGCGGCCGTCAGCCGTGTTGGACCGCTGCACCATCAAAACCATTACAGTTCGACTTGCGGGTCGCTCGGTGACTGCCCTTCAGTGATGTTTTGTTCCATTTGGGCGACGCGTTTTTCCAGTTCTTCCAGTTTGGAACGGGTTTTGGCTAGCACCAGCTTTTGCACTTCAAATTCCTCGCGGGTCACTAAGTCGAGTTTGGCTAAAGCAGCTTGTAAAATGGCATGGAAATTCTTTTCCATATCTTCTTTTAAATGGTTTAATCCGGGCGGGATTGCACCGGCTAAACGGTTGGCGATATCATCAATTGATTTAGGGTCAAACATGTCAGGTTCTCTGGTTGGGGTATCGGAAAAAGTGAACGCCCGTGCAACGGGCGGCAAAGTCAGGCGTTAGGCGTAACAGCATGAGTATGGCATAGCTGCTGTAGGTCAGTAGCGCTTAGTGGCAACGGGGAGGTTGCTTGGATAAGCGCCATCATACGTCCAGTTATAACGGGAAAGCCTTTTTAAAAAATTCCGGTTGTGCCATCGCTGCCTTATGTATATCGGCATTGTAATAAACGGTATCGAAGGTTTTATCAAGGCAGTCTTGTTCCCTAAATGCGGGTAACGGGTTTTTCGCAGCCAGCGTGGCACTCCACCAACCTGACGGATACAAACATTGCGGAAAAAATAAGGTCTGCAAATGGCTTAGACCGGAGTTGCCCATGGCGGCCCGCATTTCACCAATCAGTTTAAGATGGAACAAGGCTGACTCACTTTGCTGCACCAATATACCGTTTTCTGACAAACAATTGAAACAGTCACGGTAAAATGCCTCACCAAACAAACCTTCTGCAGGCCCGACGGGGTCGGTGCTGTCAACAATGATAATGTCAACCGAATTAGGTGCGGCATCTTTGACCCACTTGATGCCATCAATAAATTTTAATTCGGCGCGTGGGTCGTTATTGGATTCGCATAATTCGGGGAAATAAATTTCCGCCAAACGGGTGACCCGTTCATCAATGTCAATTTGCACAGCGTGTTCAACATTGTTATGTTTTAACACTTCTTTCAACGTGCCGCAATCGCCGCCACCGATAATCCAAACCCGTTTAGGGTCAGGGTGGCTGAACAGGGCAGGGTGGCTCATCATTTCATGGTAAAAAAAATTGTCGCGGGTGGACACCATGGTGCAGCCGTCAATCACCATCAAGTTGCCAAAGGTTTCAGTTTCATAAATTTCCAGAAATTGGAACGGGGATTGTTCCTCGTGCAGTTTTTGCTTGATCTTTAGGGAAAATGCAGATTCGGCACCGGGCACTTGCTCGGTGAACCATTCGGATGGGTTCATGATGGGTTCCAGAAAAATAAACGGATAAATAAAAAGACATTATATTAGAATTTGTCCTATTTTTGGCATAAATACCGAGTGGAACATGAATTTGATTGCTGATAAAACTTGGACAACGGCACAATCCGCGCAACTGTACGCCATTGAAAACTGGGGTGACGGTTATTTTTCCATAAATGCAAACGGCCATGTATGCGTCCGCCCCAGCCAAGGCCAAGACGTGGCTCTGGATTTATATGAAATTGCCGAGTCCTTGAAAGACAAACAATTATCGTTGCCGGTGCTGGTGCGCTTCACCGATATTTTAAAAGACCGGGTCACCCGTTTGGACAACGCCTTTAAAAAGGCCTGTGCCCATCTGGGCTACCAAGGCCGTTACACGCCCGTTTATCCCATTAAGGTCAACCAACAACGGCAAGTGGTGGAGGGTATTTTGGCGGCTGACAATATCGGCCTTGAGGCTGGCAGCAAACCTGAGTTGCTGGCGATTATGGCCTTATCCAAACACGGTGTGGTGGTTTGTAATGGCTACAAAGACCGGGCCTATATCCGCTTGGCCTTGATTGGCCAGCAAATGGGGCTGAAACTGTATTTGGTGATTGAAAAGCCCTTAGAGTTGGAATTGATCATTGAAGAAGCAGCCCGTCTGGACATCAAACCGAGCTTGGGTGTGCGGGTGCGCCTATCCAGTATCAGTGCTGGCAAATGGCAAAACAGCGGTGGGGAAAAATCAAAATTTGGCCTACATGCCTACGAGGTGCTGCAATTGCTGGAGCGGCTAAAACAGGCAGGTTTGCTGGATTGCCTACAGTTGATGCATTTTCACATGGGCTCGCAAATTGCCAACATCCACGATATTAAAATCGCCCTCAAAGAAGCGGGGCAGTTTTATGTTGAATTGCACCGCTTAGGCGCAAAAATCAAGGTGGTCGATGCTGGGGGTGGGCTAGGGGTCGATTACGATGGCAGCCGTTCGCGCCGTGAATCGTCGATCAATTACAGCTTGGATGAATATGCCCACAATATTGTCCGCAGCTTTGCCGATATTTGCGCTGAAAAACAAGTGCCGCAACCAGATATTATCACCGAATCCGGCCGTGCTTTGACCGCCCATCATGCCGTATTGATCACCAATGTCACCGATATAGAATCGGTGTACAGCAACGAATCGGCATTACAACCCTTGCCGGAGGCTTATAATTTGGTTGAAGGCTATCATGATGCCCATTTTTTGCTGGCCGAAGCCCGCGCTAAATTTGCCCGCGACAAACTGGGCATCACCGAATTGGCTCAAGCGGAAAACAGCTACGCCATCATTTGCCAGCAAATCCACAGCCAGCTTAACCCCAACAACCAAAGTGAGGCGGAGATTTTGCAAGAGCTGAACGAAAAGCTGGCGGACAAAATATTCTGCAATTTTTCGCTGTTCCAGTCGTTGCCCGATATATGGGGCATCGACCAGATATTCCCTATCATGCCCATCCACCGACTTGATGAACAACCCACTTGCCGCGCCGTCATCCAAGATTTGACTTGCGATTCGGACGGGCGTATTGACCAATACATAGAAGGGCAAAATCTGGAAAAAACCTTGCCCATCCATCGTATCAGCAAAGATGACCATTATTTGATCGGTTTTTTTATGGTCGGTGCGTATCAGGAAATCTTGGGCGATATGCATAATTTGTTTGGTGACACCCATGCCATCAACATCAAACTGGACGATCAGGGCTATCATTTCTATGACCTGCAAGAAGGCGAAGATGTATCCGAATTGCTCGACTATGTGCATATCAGCAGTGCCGAATTGATGGTGGCTTATCACGGAAAACTGGCCAATAGCACCCTGAGCCTGGCACAACGACAGTTTTGCGAGCAAGAATTGTTGGCGGGCCTTGGTGCTTACACTTACCTAGAAAAATAACCCAGAAAAAAAAGCGGAGCATAGGCATGAGAGCAGGCATGATAGGGTTGGGGGCAATGGGCCTAGGGATGGCGGCTAATCTTGCCGAAGCAGGCTATTTGGCGGCGGTATACAACCGCACCACTGCTAAAGCCCACGACTTTGCACAACCCTTGCATGTGATGGTTTACGAAAAACCCGAACAATTGGCCGCCCAAGTTGATATTGTGCTGCTTTGCGTATCGGCGGACAACGACGTGTTGTCACTCGTGCAAGCCATAGCTGGCAGTATTAGGCCCGGTTCGGTGGTGGTGGATATGTCAACGGTCAGTAGCGAAACCGCCGTGCAGGCAGCGGTGTTGTTGGCGGAACGGCAAGTGGCGTTTTTGGATGCCCCCGTGTCCGGTGGCGTGGAAGGGGCCAAAAACGGCACCTTGTCGATGATGGTGGGTGGCGATGAGCAAGCATTGGCAAAGGTGCGGCTAGTGCTTGAGGCAATGACCGCACGGATTATCCACATTGGCCCTACCGGCACAGGGCAAGCGACCAAAGCGGTCAACCAAGTGATGTGTGCGGGCATTAACCAAGCCGTCACCGAGGCCCTGGCTTTTGCATCGGCGCAGCAGCTGCCTATGGCACAGGTGCTGGCAGCGGTTGCCGGTGGGGCGGCGGGCAATTGGTTTTTGGATCATCGCGGGGCCAGCATGACTAATGGTGTGTTTGCCCCCGGTTTTAAGTTGGCTTTGCACCATAAAGATTTAAAAATTTGCCAAGCTATGGCAGAACGGGCGGGTTTGCCGCTGCCACTGACCGATGCCACAGTATTGTCTTATCAGCAGTTAATGGCAGAGGGTTTTGGTGAAGAAGACATTTCGGCGTTGTATCGGCTGAAGCGATTGTCGTAGTAGGGTAGAGGTGTCAAGTCCCGCCTGGTTATGGTCTATTTTAACGAACAATTCAGGGTTGTCTGGTGGTTAACGGCTCATTGTGGTATAGATGAAAACTAGAAGCTTTATGATACTGATGCCTTTTAATATGCCACGTTTCTTACAGGCAACCGGCCTAAACCTAAGATTCAACTTGACAATCCCAACGCCCCTGATTCTAATAAACTGATATTCAACTAGACCCTACAAGACCCCAGCCCATGCGCTTCCTCGACGTAAAGACCGACTTCGCCTTCAAAAAAGTCTTTGGCAGCGAGGACAGCACCGAGATACTCATCGACTTTTTAAACGCCGTGCTGGAATACCCGCCCGAACGCGC
>Ga0208621_1000110_pt1 | contig 24765 bp, 21 predicted proteins | sample CryBogCBH26May08_FD_184617 | JGI IMG/M metagenome (GOLD analysis project Ga0208621, IMG submission 184617) | Freshwater microbial communities from Crystal Bog, Wisconsin, USA - CBH26May08 (SPAdes) (version 2) | ecosystem: Environmental > Aquatic > Freshwater > Lake | place: Crystal Bog... | reverse complement strand
ATGTGTGGTTGGAAATGCCGTAAATATGGCATCAAGATTACAATCAACCGCAGAAATAGATACAATACAAATTAGCAGTGATGTTTACGAACAATTAGGAACTGTAGAAATTGATAAAAAATATGAATTTACAATAAAAGAAGGTATTTTCTTGAAGAACATGGGGTCTGTGACAACGTATAATATACCCCCTCATCCTAATTGTTCATCAGGACAATAAACAATCATAATAATTTAAGAACATTTAAAATCGGCGTTTTAAATGTCCAAAGGTGTAAATCTTCAAGGGTGTAAATCTTCAAGGGTGTAAAGGCGGGAGATTTTTACGGCAGTTGGTCTAAGGATGAGATTTTGAAGGAATTTCGGTGATCAAGAAATATCTCTTGTATTTCTTAATACCTTCTTGTGTATATCCATCGCTTTTGCGTATAGGTTTCATCTGAAACTTATACCCGTTTAGTATTTGACGAACTAAATTTAAAAGAGGCCATTTTTGCGATTTTTCAGCCGTTTTTTGTAGACAAGTCAGCGCAGATGAACTGAATAATTTTTTCAAGTCTGGGATGCGTGCTTTTAATTCTTCATATTTGACATTATCAAGTAATATTTCTCTCGGAATTAATTGTCCGTGTAGTGTTTGTGGATCTATTCCAGCTTGTTCCAATATATATTTGCTTGTATCTTCCATATACACCATTAAACATTATTTTTTTCATAATAGAATGTATAATGTATGCATCTAATTCTGTTTATCCATATTTGAGTGAAACATTTCAGATTACGCGAGCAGTATTATTGATTACTTGTATTATAACATTTTCATCTGCATTATATATCAAAGACGCCAAGGTAAAAAATATACTTTATATAGAAACTGTAATAACACTAATTGCAGGGTTCATCTACTCACTATTTGTTTTACAGATAGACCAGTCAGAGCGTTTCAAAAACGCATTAGATTGGACGAAAATAACTGATTATCGCTATATTGATTGGTCGTTGACCACACCGCTCATGTTACTTACGCTGTGTATAATTTTAGCCAAGAATTCCAAAACTTTTGTGCGTACACCGATATATTTGACCATCGCAGCATTAAATTATATCATGCTTCTATTTGGTTATTTAGGGGAGAAAAATATCATGGAAAAGCTGACTGCGACGATAGCCGGGTTTGTTTCTTTTTTCATAATGTTTTATCTTATTTATGTAAAATTCGTCGCACCTCGGTTTTCTAAGTTCAACTATATGTTATTCGGCATATATGCTGTTTTCTGGTCACTTTATGGTATCGTCTATTTATTAGGAGAAGAGCAGAAAACACTCTACACAAATGTTCTAGACATGATTACAAAGGGATTTGTAGGATTAAGCATCTGGGCTTATTGTGTGCGCTAAATTGATTTGACAATTTTCAGTAAATTACAGAAAAATATCAAATATTATAATAATATATGTGCTTCAATGACAAGGCATCTATGGCTACTTTTCTTATTGGATTGGTTGGATCCCTTTTACTGATAAAATATGGAAATCCCAAATATAAGACGGAAAATTCTATATTTGGGATATTTTTAATTTTTATTGCCGGTATTCAGCTTATGGATTTTTTATTTTGGATTGATATTAAAAATAAACTCGGGATCAACCACATTACAACGCTTATTGGTCCACTATTTAATGTCGGACAACCGGTGATTCTCTATGCGATCAAACTAATATATTTCACGCCTACTATTTACACGATGAAAGAGATGAACTTACCTGTTGCGCTGTTGAATGCTGGATACTGCGTCTATCTAGCTTTGATGTATAGTAATTTTCTCTCTGCAGGGAAATTGGTCACTTCAACAAGTCATGGACATCTTGATTGGCCTTGGCTCAAATATACAAACAATCTTTTTTATCTAATCATGTTTGCGATAAATATATTTTATCTGACTGATTTCAAGTATTCACTAATATTTTTTGCGGTTACCTATTTTTTTCTCTATCTAAGCGCGAAATATTTTTTTTATAGTGCTGGAGAGTTATGGTGTTTCTTTGGTGCGTTTATTCCCGCAATTATTCTATTGATTTTTCATATCATATAGATGTTCATCCGGCATTCTTTGCTTCGCCGATCCTGAACATGATAGTCGCTCTCCGACTCCTCACAAAATCAGGAAAAAATTGAAATATAAACTAGACGCGTTAGTGAAGCTACGAATAAATATATAGAATGGCTCAACACAATCCTTTGGACGTGGTTATATGTGGAGATAACAAGCAATATTATTCATACAACGAGGAGTTGTATCATAAAACATTCCCGTATGAATGGGCAGAGATGGACATTCAGACGGGAAAAGGACCTCAAAACTGTAAATATTGTCAAAAATACGGATTTTGGAATGGTGTATTTGTTGCTTACTGTCAACAATGTGCAAATTGGTATGCCGAGCAAGGGTTGACAAGAGGCAACGGACTTTGTGGATATATTTGTGCGGGAATATCTCTTACTGACATAGATGATCCGATGGCAGAATGCAATACGTATTTAAAAGAAACGACACTGGATGATATAGGCGACAAGGATTTTGTAGATTCATTGGCTGTGTACAAGGCAAAAATAAAATATGATGGTGAATCCGATCCATTTTATTACAGATTCTCAAAAATAATTTCCGGATCAGATACACTGAGATCAATCGCAGAGAAAACCCAAATATTGGATGAGGTTTTTGAACTAGAGGAGGAGTCACACAAAAGCGAAAATATTAGGAAACAATGGCTAGAACTAAAAGCTGTCCTAGAATATAATATTGAATATATCATTTGCGATTTGGAGTTTGTAACAAGTCATCTAAACTTGTTACAAAAAGAAATTAAAGAAAAGATGGATTCTATTCCAGAGATAAAAGAAGAAGAAAAAGAAGAAAAAGAAATCACATGTGAATATTACATTGATCGTACACCTAGCCAAATATAAAAGCGCATTAACCCTTTCAGGCACGAAAGAGTTAAATACCAAACTCTGGGATAGTATATACATCTCCATTTTTTACATATTTTGCAATTACTTTGGGATTCACCGTATTCACAACAATGTCCTCCGCCTGATAAACATTACCAGACTTGTCAATATAATAAATAATTCCCATGATATCCTGAGCCCACACTTCTATCTTTTGCATAATCGGTACAATTTCACTTTGAGCATCAATCATACCATTCGGCGTGCCTTTCATATGAGTACCGCAATATTCACATCCTGTTTTTTTGCGTCTAGTACATTGCTCATCATTTGCACGTTTTGCGCAGCACCGATCAAAGAAAGGAACCACGTTCTTAACACGCTTGCGTTTCACAAAATCATCCTTCCCGAGAGCTAATCTTTCATAATCGTAAATATACAACAATAATTGATTGGCTGTTTCATTAACAAGTCCAAGTTCTAATGCTTTTGCTTTGACATCATCCTTGAATGTAGTAACATAAGACTCAATCTTTTTATTTAATCGGCGTTCCATAGTTGTATTGCTTTATATTGTTTATGAATTTATATTTCTATTTCATTTTTTTATAATAAATTGCCAAACAGCTTACACATTTTTGTGAGGAGCCGGAGTCGCGAAGCGACGGAGAGCGACGAGCATATTCAGGAGGCAGAATGCCGGATGAATATAACCCTTTCATACCTGAAAGGGAATTTTTGAGTTGTTAAGTAACCATATTTGTGGTTACTTCAGACACGAAAGAGTTAACATTTCAAACGCCTAATTTTATAGCTTCATCAAATTTTATCGTAGCAAAAGATGTATTTTTGTTAGAGACGTAATTATTTGGCATATGATATATTTTACAATCATCAATTAATTTATTATTAACAATTGGAATTAAAGTATTTTTATACCAATCTGTATTTAATCCGTGCAATCCAATAGCACTTCTTTCCCTTGTATCATAATTCACTATATTATTAATGTCATAATATTTACTGTATACAAATTTATTAAATTCTTTTTTATTATATATCCAAAATGCACAATATGGATTTTTATTATTTACACAATAAGTATCTTCGTATAAATTAATAATAGTATCTAATTTTTCACCACATAAATCGGTGATATAATCAATATTATCTTCAACTTCAATTCTTACAAATCCTACATTGTAATTCATTTCTATTAATTTTTCATTATATTCTAACCAATATTTTATTGTTTTATATGGAACTAAAATATCATCTTCTATATACATAAATATGTCATAATCATTCTTTTGATTTTTTAATAAATCTCTACACTTCCACGCTAAATAATATGGATGAATATTTGATAAATCATGATAAATTATTGTAATATTACCATTAGTATATTTGTTGAATGTATTTTCATCTAAATCTTTTGTATTTGTATGAATAAAAATATCTGTTCTATATTCATATTTATTCGTTTCTTCAATAATATTATTTATATACATTATTCTATCCGTTAAAAAATAAAAAGTAATATGTTTTGTAATTTTCATATTATATTATTTATATATATATGAATATATAATCGTCGTTTGAAATGTTACACCTTTTTAGAAGAATTCCCAAAATCAAAATTTACATGCCTTGAAATAGGCAAACCTTGAAGTTTCCTTTCATTTTACATAGAAAGGTGTAAAACGACCACTGCAAAAACTAGACTTCGGGTATTTGAGTAGGTAATATAAAACAAGAGGCGATTAAGAACATGTAAAATCCTAAATAAATACCATATGTACTTGATGAAATATCATAAAATGCACATATTTGTACAACAGCATAAATGATAATGCTTATAAGAAATAACATACCAGCCGTGGTAATTAAAGATGTTGATGCCATATATTTGTGGGAGAAATAAATATATGACTTATATAGTAAACGTTTTTACTATATATAAGAACCGGCTTTTGTTATCAGGCTCCAGCTTAACAAAACATTATCATCAAAATTATGTGTGACCCATATTGGAGAATCTGTGAATACAGACCCGTCATCAAGCTCCAGTTTTCCAATGTATACACTGTCATAATTTTCAGTCCACCTTGAATCATGATCTGAAATTCGCATGGTGAGCCTTGTTTTATTTGTAGAATCTATCTCTAACAGCTGTTTTTTCATCTCAGATTCATCAATCGGTGAGTCTGGATGATTTGTAATCACCTTCATTTTTCCTAAAACCAATGCATGTCGTGTTAATGCTCCTTTTCTTTGATTATCGTCAATAATTGTAGATACGGCATTTTTCACAGCTCCGTTATAATCAGTAAAATAAAAGTTTGCACCCATGAATGTCTCTTTGGGTTGGCAAGGTACACTAATAGTGGTTACAAATTTCAGTGATTTTTCATTCATGCCATAATAAACTGCTGTCGGCGTTTCATAAATTTCATTCTGCTTGTTTTTCAGAAAGAGAAATTCTGGATGATCCGTAAAAAAATGGTAAACCTCTTGATCAATCTCATATATATCCACCTTCTTCTTGTTGACGATTTCATCTACCAAAGCTGTCCACATAGTAGAATTTTTATGTGAATAATAACACTGCTTGGTTTTTGACTCAATAAATATATATGTTATGTATTGATCTATTAAAAATCCACGAAAATTTTCCAAATCATTGAAAATATCCTTGCTATTATAAGGCGTTGAAATAAAACCCAAGTAATCCATATGATTTACGAATGCAAATTGCAAAAATGGCACATTCCCTTCAGTATTTACAGAATATTCACAAAAACGGATAATTCCTGTTTCGGGAATATCATCTATATTCATATTCAATGTGGACAACGCTGGGTATGTATAGAACTTATGATCCATATTGGGTTCTACATAGTTGATATTCTCTCTTTCTAATTCAGAGTCATAATCCGTTTTTCCTTCTTCTACTTCTTGTTTCTCTCCCTCCTGATTAATTTGTTCAATAAAATTTGAAAAGAGAGATGCGCGACTATATTGAGCAGATTTGTTCAAACTAAATGGAAACATTACTTGTTTGCTTACTTAATACTTTCAAAATTTATTTATCTATTTTACGCTTGATTGTTTCCTTCACTTGTTCCTCGCGGCTATCCAATATATGTTTCGTCAGTTCTTGAACAACGGAGTCATCGTTTTTATAATACGCTTGCAGTGCAAACATCAATGTTTTTCCATTAATTGGTTTCTTCGTCATAGTCTTCTTATACAATATTGAACCATCCTTAATATCAAAACAATCTATTTGATTCTGTTTCATCACAGAAACAAGTGATTCTGTAAGGATTTTTTTATTCTGTGTGCGTTCTTTAATTTCTGCTTTTAGTTTCAAGATCTCATTATCAATTTTCACCCATTCTTTAATGCTTACGACGAGTTCTTCTTTTGTTTCCATTAGATATAGGTAATAAAAAGAAAGTATTTATATTCTTTTTATACCTCCTTTCCAAAAAAATTGAATAATATATTGATTAAATACTTGTATGACAACACAATGATGCTAAGCGATTCCGATTTATCTTCAAAAGATCAAAATTTAGAGTCGGTATTGATAAATAATGAGAGAACTGCTATAAAAACAACGGTACAAATAAATAGATGGATTATTCTTTGCCTTGCTATTCCATCTACAATATGCGATCTGTACTTTTCCGAGAATAATAATTTGTGCTTGTATAACACAAGTAAAGATTTACAATTAAATTTAGAAACATATTTAATTGTAAATGTAGCTTATGGTATTATAGTGAGCGTAATCAGTGTTATTACTGCATGTGCTACTATACCAGAAGATTTGTATTCCCTTGAATTCAGTAGAATTATAAAAATAAATAAAGTTTTCGTCATTTCTTGGACAATTATAGGAGCATTCTTGTTCTGGAAGTATTCTGATACAAGTGCTTGTAATGTGAGTATACATACCTATCTCTTCATATCTATAATCGTTCGTGTAGCATTTTGTGGATGGTTGTTTGCAGAATCATCTTGTTTCGTACCACATGATTCTATTCATACTAATCCTCGCATTCCGTTGAGTCACGAATCAGCCATTGTGTAGTGAGGAACCGGACTCGCAAAGCGGCGAGCACACTATATAATAATCTAGCACATGCACCTTCCTAAAGTTATTTTTTTTCTGGAAAAAGCAATTTATCTACCGTCGTTCTCACACAAAAAATACGATGTAGTATTATTCCCAAAATAAAAAGAATAATGCACGTCCACATAAAAGATTTATTGAATACATAAGATATGATTAATCCTACAGCAAACGTCATCAATACATCCATTATAGCAATGTTAAAGAGCCGATAAGAGTGTATGCCCTGATCGGGCTTACCCAATATATTTTTGTATTTGCATAAATCCATTTATATATTATAGATTATAATTATCCGGAAATTTACCGGATGCATATATACAATAGTATATCATGGGTCAATGGTAACGACATTTACCGCTTCAGTGTGACGAAGACAGCATCCATTCGCCTTGGATTTTGCACCACAAGGCTGACCTTTTCTGGAGCCGCTCTTCAAAATAGCTTGACATGTTTCACCGAGTATTATATTATTATTACTCGCATCCTGTAGTTTTGCCAGCAATTTGGCTAGTTTTACAGATTGTTTAATTTCTTCTTTTGCTGCTTTCTTCGCCTGTTTAAAAACCATCATTTTCTCATACTTCAACTTTTGTATGATTATACGATTATGTACGACACAATAATCCTTACCTGTTCCAGATGAGCTACATACATTTTGGTTGATACACTCATTCTCATTGCCCCATTGACATTTTCCAATATGATATAATCCTGTAATAGGTTTGGTTAAATTTGAATCTATCCAATTAATACCATGCTCTTTGGGTAGACCGAATTCTTCAATATAAGGCAGCATCTTATTTTGTTTACACCTGCAATATGGGCAGCGAATCTCTCCCAACTTAAATCGGTGTATTTCCATAGTAACATATTTTTTTCTGTGATTGACCAAGTCCTTAAATAATGGTATATAATTAAATTTATGACCGCAAACAAGTTCAACATGATTTTCTACAAGAGGCATGTTGCTAATTAAACATAAATTATCTGGCTCAACCGTAGAATCATCTAAAGATTTATAAAGTTCATCAAAAAAATTAATATTCCCTTCTATTGAATATTTTTTCATATTACTAGTAAGTTTCTTTTTTGTCTTTATGTTGCTTATATATAATATAATATGACACCCGAACAATGGGGACCTCCAGTTTGGACATTGTTTCATACACTTGCTCAACGTATTAATGATGATAAATTCGCTCAATTTGGACCGCAACTAATCGGATTTATTTCTAGAATCTGCAGATATTTACCTTGTCCGACTTGCTCCGAGCACGCAACCGCTTTTTTAGCAAAGGTTAAACCAAATGGAATGCGAACCAAAAACGATTTAGTCAATGTGCTTTATATTATGCACAATGTGGTGAATAAGCGTAAAAATAAACAGATGTATTTACCGGATGTTATGGATCAATATAATACGAAAAATATTATTCAAGTATACAACAATTTCGCTGCTGTTTACCAAACAAAGGGAAATATGCGTTTGCTTACAGATACCTTTCAACGCCAACTTATTATTAAGGATTTTAAGCGATGGGTTACATCAAATATTGCCATTTTTTTTAGCAATGCATAGTTACACAGAGGGTGATGGATGGAATGCAAAGAATGTCGGATAATTCTGAAAAAAATACACCTATACATGTAGCTGTACCTATACCTGTATTCAACCTAACATTTGAATAAAATAACTTAAATGCATTGATAGAATATGGAATATATGGATTACAAATTAAAATGCAATGTAAATTTTCAATCAAAATGGGCTTTTTTCCCAGAAAATAATATATGTTTTCACGTTGATGAATTTACTAATCATATTAATAATTTTACCAATTCAAATGGACCAGTATGTAAAAATGGCCATCAACTAGTTTATGTAAATGGAAAGAAACGCAAACGACATTTCAGACACAAACACAGTGAAGATGTTGGAGGATCACCAATGACACAATGGCATTGTGAGTGGCAGGGCAATTTTCCTATTACAGAAGTTCTCTTTCAAAAAAATAATGAAACACAAGTAAAATCACGTCGTGCAGATGCACTAATAGACGAATATGGTATAATATTAGAATTTCAACATAGTTCAATTGACGAGACAGAGGTGAATAATCGTAAAAATGATTATTGGTTGCACAATAAAGAAATAATTTGGATAATTGATGGAAATAGTGGAATATCAGTAAATATGTTGGATCATAGTAATAGAATATATCTGGAGTTTATATCAGAACCGTGGAAATATCAAAGCTTTATGAGTTACGACCATATATACATTGATATAGCTAACCAAATATATAAGGTTTATATGAATAATATCAAAAGTAGCATGACCGACGTTGAGCCATCCAAAACAAAACAAGAGTTTATTTACGCTTTAAATAATGGTATAGATCTTTGGTCTTCAGACGCACCAAGTCAATGTAAATTATATATAAAACAACAAGGCGCTGGAAATGGGAAAACATATGGAATTATTCAAATGTTAGCATCCACTGAATTTCAGCATTATAAATCTATTATACTGGTTACAAAACAGCACTCTGCAAAATATATTATTTACAAAGAATTTACAGATCAACTTGATAGTGGAGATATAACAAATTTAAAAATAGAAGGTTCTCCAAATGTGGTATGGGGCAAATATATTATAAAATATCACAACGTAAACGCAAATGTTGATTGTCAAATTATTATTGCAACGATTGATTCATTTATGAATGCGATAGGAAATAAAAATCATACTGATTTGAATATGTTTGAAGGATTAGTTAATTCAATTATTGATGAACATATTGAATGCAATGATATGAGGGGTACTATAAATTATGGAGGATTGAATCCAAAATTAAATAAAGAAACGTGTTTAGTTATTGATGAATTTCAAGATTTACCGCAATATTACGCCAAAGCCGTTATTCAAATAATGCGAAATAGATATATTGATGCGTATGTTGTTGGCGATACAATGCAAAGTATTTCCTTTGAACAAAATTCATTTACATTTCTATTAGAAGAAGAAGTTCCGAATATTACAAAAATAGTTTATCCATTTTCAAATATATGTCGCAGATTTACAGATCCAAAATTAGTAGATTTTGTAAATAACATGATTTCATTTGATAAATATAATCTTCCATTAATAACTCCTTACAAGAACGATGATAATATATCAGAATCATTAATCATATTTGAAGGTAACTGTATTTATTCTAACACAATTGATAATAATATGTTGATTCTTAATAAAGAAGTTGAAAATTTTATGAAACATTATGAAAAGGAAGTTGAAGAAAATAACCGTGTAGCTTCTGATTTTTTAATAGTGACTTTGTTTACACAAAATAATCCATTAGTGAGTGCGATAGAAATTGCCATAAATATGTACTGGAATAATAAAGATAAAAAGGAAGATTATTTCAGATATGCTGTATTTCATAAATCTGAATTAGGAACATCCATAAATTTATCTGAATCGGAACATTCCACTCGTATAGTATCAATTCATTCATCCAAGGGTGATGGACGCAATGTAGTATTTGTAATTGGTCTGGATGAAAATAGTTTAAAACGATTCTCTGGTAGAGTTGATAGTTTAATATATGAATCATTATTTCACGTTGCGATTACACGCATGAAAGAAAAATTGTACATCAGATTAGACATAAATAATAAAAATGATAATATACATACAAAAATTAGAAATTACTGTTTTCATAATAATATAGAAAATTCTGATATTACTCCTAGCTTGAATATATATGACAATGTAAAGTATACGGATTTGGTTGAAAGCTGCAAAACCAATAAAATCTATGAATCGTTTTCTGAAAATATAATCAACTCTATCAATTTAAAAAATTTACAAAAAAATGTAAATGATAAACAATTGATTGACATGGGTCATCATAATATACGATATGCTGCATTATTTATTACTTTAATTTTAGAAATTGTAAATAAGGACAATATAAATCAAGATAATACCATTAAGAAACAAATCAAAGCGATGTTGTTTGATGTATCCAAAAGCAATATAATTACAGTTAGTCATTGGAAGGAGTATAACATTTTTCTAGATAACAATTGCAATCTAAATAGAAATCAAATGAATAAAAAACAAAAGAAAGAACATGAAGATTGTTGTAAATCTATACCGATATTAAAATTGTCTAATCAAGGAAGGGATTATAGAAATCATTATAATTCTATTAATATTTTTATAAATAAAATTCAAGAAAAATTGTTAATTTATCTGAATAATAATAAAATATTACCGGTTTTATGCCCATTTGAATGTGTAATATTATATTTCATGCTAGAAGTTTGTAGTAAAGGTACGTATACGAATATACATATTAATGAAATTTATAACATCACTGATATATATAGCAAATATTTTAACGATTCGTTAGGAAATCATACTGAATGTCTATGTAAGAGTTGTTTCGCAAATATACCATATGATATAGTGAAGAGCCAGAGTGGCAAAGCGACGGAGAGCGACGAGCATATTCAGGAGACAGAATGCCGAATGAATATAGAATACAACAGTAATAGTATGCAAAAATATATATTTTCACATTATGAGAAAATGATTAAAATTCAAGAAATATATAATATGGTTTATCTCAAATACCCAAAAATAAATTGGCTTATGAATAGCAACATTACTTTTGGTGGGACAAATAATAATTTTAATGTATATAAACGTTTTTCACTTATCGGTTATAATGAGAAAGATGTTATAATAGCTTATATCAACCCACAATTCAATTCATTAAATTATAATGAAATTATAATGAATAGTATATTTGATACTTTTTTTATTAGTAATATAAAGAAAGAATCTGAAAATAAATCTGAAAATCAAAATTATGAAAGATTCAATGGAAGAAATATAACTACTATCATATTTACTACCGATATGGATGAACCTTATTACATAAATTGGGTAAATAATAATGGTACAAATATAATTGATAAAAATTCTGATTATTTATTCAGTATTTTGAAGGATGGATTATTTGAAAAATGTATGAATGATAGTAAATGTATATATCACTTTTATAAATATTGGAGAAATAATTGTCCGATTACCGAACAAAAACCGCTTGATTTTATTGAATTTTTAAAAGATACTTATGCTGATATAAGCAAAAAATCAACATCGCTTAATAAGAAATTTCCCTGTTATATTTTAGAGTTTATTAACAATATCAAATTTCATATTGAAAATAGTAAAAATAAAAAACGCACCTTGAACGAATATGATAACGAAGATATATTTATGGAGAGATTAAAGCAAAAAATAGAAAATTCTATAAATAGATACTTGGGTATTAAACACGATAACGACTCAGAAGATGACAATGCAGAAGATGACGATGCTATGCAGACGTAGTTGATCCAGATACCAGCTCACCATTCTTGTATACGGCACAACGGAATGTCTGTTTTTTCGGCATATTACACACTGTTCCATTCTGTGTAGCCTCTGTAAAAAATAAATACTTGCCTGATCCAATTAAATACATCATAGAAACAATTAGGGCGCCTAATAACAAGCCCGCAATAAAATCTCCAACCAAATCCGGCATATTATTAGGCATTTTCAAACACCCTTGAACCATTTTGATACCGATATCACAAAAAACATAAAAGAAGAGTACAACAATAATAATCCAATTGTTATTACCTGACTGGTACATAGGTAGAAACAAATACATAATTGTAAAGGCAAAAACAAACGTAGTAAATGTAGAGTTTCCATAAGCACCATATTGTACAAACCCGCATTTATCTAGTACGTTTTTCTTTGCACCTCCCGACTCTAGTACAAAACTACGCAAGGTAACCATTGAAATCAAAAAGCCTAAATAAATGAAACCTTTCATGTTCTGGAAGAAAAAGGAATAGGATAACATGAGAGTTACCAAGATGATTGGAGAGAAAAAACTCATAAAGGAAACCATATTGAATGGTTGAAATACGATAAATGGTGTACTTGGTCCAAATACTGGATCTGAACTACCTCCTGTATCTATATTCGTAGTTGACATAATATATAATAGAAAAGTATTATATTTTATAATTTATAGTTTTTTGAAAGTCTAAACACATCTGGTATTGTATGCTTCGCATATTCATCCGGCATTCTGCCTCCTGAATATGCTCATCGCTATCCGTCGCTTCGCGTCTCCTGCTCCTCACAAAACCTGACTCCTCGCTAGCCTCAGAAGTTATTACAGTAGATAGATAATATTTATCTATTGTATATGAAATTCCAAGATATTTCCAAGTTTAGTCAAACAAATGACTACTTGCCGTTATTGAACGGTGCGTTAATTACTGATCTCTTTGTTATTCTACGTCTTATTTCAGGACGACTAAAATCAAAAACTCTCAAATCATGGTATGATAATTATGGTCTTGGAGGTGTATTGGCGGATGTCTTGAGCTTAATGATCGGTATTATCCTTGCGCGATTTATTTATTCCTCTCTCTTCCACGAGTTCTCATGGCTTTATTTCTGTATGCTCGCAGTTGGAATCCAGCTTGCGCACGACCTTTTATTTGCAAAACTCTTCCAAAGCATTCCCCGTGGTAAAAGTAAAATTTTAGACACATTCAAGGATTATGCAAACGAAATGGGACCCATCATATTGTTAGCAGACGCCATGATGATTATTTCCACTATTTTATTGGGTTCAATATTCGCCTCTTTAAGCCGAAATGCAAATATCATAATACTCGTCATTTCTCTCTATCTTGTGCCCTATTTCATAAATACTTAACTCTTTCGTGTCTGAATTAACCATATTTAGTTACTTCAGACACGCAAAAAATCCCTTTCAGGCATGAAAGGGTTAATTGTCATCGCATTCAAAAATAAGAAGAAATACCTCTGAAATATGGGAAACCGGGTGGAAATTAATACTTGTGATAAGCGAATCATTCTTGTGCTTGGTTATAAATAATTGATATTCCTTGTCATTCTCACTAGGATAAATAAAATTGGTAATACCCGCCTTGATTCCTCCTAATATTTTTACATCTAAACCACCTATTTCTGTGATGGATCCATCCAATGATATTTCACCTGTCATTGCAAATGTATTCTTTATTTTCTTATTATTCAATAAGCTGTAAATAGAAGTCGTAATTGCGCCACCTGCTGAAGGTCCGTCTTTCGGCACAGCACCCTCCGGACAATGTACGTGAATGGCTTGTTTCCATCCTTCTTGTACCTCCTTCGGAGAGAGAGACCATGCCAGCGTTTGCGCAACATTCATACTCTCTTTCATAACATCTCCTTGCATACCCGTCAATTTCAAATCCATATATTTCTCTGAAGGAAAGGGCTTCACTTGAATAGGTATTATACCGCCCATTCCCAAGGAATTCGCCCAGAGACCATTTATTAGACCTACCATTGATGAATCGTGAATTTTCTTATGCTTTATTTTATGCTTATCATGAAAATATTTTTCTGAAATATCAGAAATAGTAATATTTATGGGAAATTCTAAATAAGCATTGTCGTTTGTAAGAACATCCAGATTTATCTCTCCTACGATTTCAAAAAAAATCTCTTTCAGTTTACGAACACCAGATTCGGAGGTATACTCATCAATAATAAATAAGATAACCTCATCCGAAAAATGGATCATGTTTTCTAGCCCCATTTTCTTGAACACTTCCGGTAATATATGACGACGAGTAATTATTCGTTTTTCCTCCAAAGACAAATTGGAAAATTTTATCCTATGTATACGATCCAATAAAATCCGATCTACCGCGTCTACATCATTATAAGAAAGCACAAACAGCGCCTTGGACAAATCCAAATCTATACCACTAAAGTATTTATCTTGAAAGCTGTCGTTTTGTGTGGGATCTAGCAAATGAGTCAATATACCGATGATTTCTCTCCCATTTTCGGTTTTGCTGATTTTATCCAGCTCATCAATGAAAATAATGGGGTTTAAACATTTTTTATCAATTAAAATCTGTACAATGCTTCCCCAAGTTGATCCGACATAGGTGTAGTTGTGGCCGTGTAATGTGCTACCATTGCTATCGCCTCCCATTTGTATCATCGCAAAAGGTCGGCTTACACCCGTTTCATCTTTCAAACAATTTGCCAATCCAAATTTTGCTAGCGATGTTTTCCCAACACCTGGAGGACCCTCAAATCCAAAACAATGACCATCTTGTTCGCCGTTTATCCACTGACCGATAATTCTCTCTATTTGTTTTTTAGCTTTGTTATGTCCATAAACCGCTTTATCCATCGTCTCCTTCACGGTGACCATATATTTTTTAATAACATCCAATTTTTTTTGAATAGAACCAAAGGTTGTTATATCTCCATGAGTGCTTATAAATTGTTGAATTGCCGAATTAAGTTGCGTTTTTGACTTGTTGGAGTAATTTATCTTCGGCACATTCTGCAAGGTCGTTATGTGTTCATTTATTTTTTTTACTTTTTCAATGAGAGCCGGCTTCGTATCATTCACATTTGTCAGCTCAAACTGGTTCTGATTTATATATTTTATAATTTCCATACTCGTATATACTTTATCTTTCTCTCCTTCCTTATTCACAATTTCCTTGAAATTCTCTTTAATTTCATTCATCAAATATAATATGGGCTCTCGTTTATAGATTCGGAATGGTATTTTCAAGAGTCCTTCTAAATATTGACGCGCTTTAATGCCGGAGTCTTCGGATTTTGCCTTTACCTCCTTTAATCGCACCATCGCCTTTTCTTTTACAATATCATCTGCGTTCAATAGACAAATTTGTTGTTCCAATGGAATCTTGGTACTATCAAAATTTGAAAGCTCATTCGTATACTGAACCGTTTTTCGCATAGCATCGCGAAAATACTGTTTAATTGACCAAGGAAAACTATCAAAAAGGATAGATTGTTCATGTGTATCAATTGATCCGTTTGAGTCATTAGAGAGAATATCGTACAATAAATAAGCTAAATATTGGTTGTCATAGTTATCCAGTTTAATTAGCAGTTGAATCAAAGTTAATCTTTTAGTAAACAAATCGCTATCAATAAATTCTTTTACCATTTGCAGAATGGATTTTTGTTTATACATGTTTAGTTGACTCATATATCCTACAAATTTCCGGTAAATATCACCGTAATCATAAATAAAGAAATCTTTTAATGTGAGGGATTCTTGAAATCTTGTAAATATTATACTCCTAAATTCATCTCCAGCAGGTATATGTGTCTTAATATTCTTTTTGATATCGTCTATATATTTATTATTCAAGTATTCTATCATGATGTCATCCACAATTCCTATAATTGAGAGAGTCTTTTTTGACACGATATCATAAATAATAATTTTCATACCATACACTTTCAAGTGAAATCTCTTTTGTCCCTGACTTATGTCATAACAATTAATAGTCTTCACAATATTCTTGGTATTCGGCACAACATTATAGTTCGTCGGGTGAAAATATTTTTTCAATAATTCAAATTGGATACTGTCGTTGTGAGAAATCTCGTTGTTATACCCGAAACAAATCGTCAATAAATCGTCCAACGATTCCGTTCCATAAATCTTCAAAATACTGGACAATTCATTGTTTATCTCTTGCAACTGATTAATCAATACTTCAGTAGTAACATTATCTCTATTGTCATACATTTCCTTCACTTTTTTGCAGAGGTCATACAAAATATGAATGCATTTATTCACATCGCTTATTCCTAAAATATCTAAAATTTTGTTTTTCTGTATGTTAAGTATTGTTTTTTGAATTAAATCCTGAAAAAAGCATTGTTTCTTCTCTAAAAGTATAATTACTTCAGGAGAATGTAGAGAAGATTTATGTAATAATTTCTTATTCTTCATATTGTGTATATTATAGTTGCATTTTTTTATTCAGTTGAGTGGGTGGGTGATGGGTGGAACGCAAATAATGATGATGTAAAATGATAATGTAGCAAATTATTAGATCTATATTTATGTGTTTTCTGCTACTATTTGCATTATACTTTATGAAAAATATATAAATACAAATTTACAAATAGTAGTAATACTAATACAAATGGGAATTCCTGCCTATTTTTCGTATTTGATCCGAAATCACCCGAATATTCTCAAAAAGTTGATAAAAGATACAAAACAGGTAAATAATCTATATTTGGACAGCAACTCTATTATTTATGATGCTGTGCGCAGTATCAATTTTTCCAGTTTACCTATTGGAACTTCTAAAACAAACGTTATTATTGCACAGGTTCTATCCAAGATTGAAGAGTATATCTCTTTGATTGCGCCAGACAACATCGTCTATATTGCATTTGATGGTGTTGCACCAGTAGCAAAATTAGAGCAACAGCGCGAACGCAGATACAAGTCTTGGTATCAGGGCAATGTAATGCGTTCCATTGATAAGAAAGATGCGGATGATGTGTGGAACACTACAGCCATTACGCCCGGAACAGAATTCATGAAGGAACTGAATCAAAAAGTAAAGACTCATTTTAGTAATAATAGCAAGATTATTGTTTCAACTAGTGACGAGGCTGGCGAAGGCGAACACAAAGCGTTTGCGCACATTCGTGATAATGCATTGACGCATATGGATTCCACAACAGTCATCTATGGTCTAGACGCAGATTTAATTATGCTTAGTATAAATCATCTTCCTATATGTCCGAAGATCTATTTATTTCGCGAGACGCCGGAGTTCATCAAGTCTATTGATAGTTCATTGGAACCCAATGAATCTTATTTGCTTGATATACCCGAATTATCCAGAAATATTACATCGCATATGAATAATGGTAATGATGACCGCACAATAAATCGCGTATATGATTATATTTTTCTATGCTTCTTTCTGGGAAATGATTTCTTGCCGCATTTTCCGGCATTAAATATTCGCACTGGTGGTGTAGACAAGATATTGAATGCATACAAGGCGACTATCGGCGGGACCAAAGATGTATTGACAGATGGCGTAGTTATTTACTGGAAAAATGTGCGTAAACTTGTCACATTTTTGGCCAATCAAGAAGAAGAGTTTATTTTAGCCGAGATGAAACTGAGGAGTCGGCGCGAACGTAACCACTATCCGACCGACACACCAGAGCAAAAATATGTAAAGTTTGATGCTATTCCCACTTACGATAGAGAATTAGAAAAGTACATCAATCCGTTCAAGAGCCATTGGCAGGAACGCTACTATAAGGCCCTTTTTGATGTAGATATTGACGAGATGCGTAGAAAGCAGATTTGCATAAATTATTTAGAAGGGCTTGAATGGACTATGAAATATTATACAGAAGGATGTGCAGATTGGCGATGGTGTTACAAATATAGCTATCCTCCGCTGCTCACCGATTTGCTCCAATATATTCCATACTTTGAAACGACCTTTGTCAAGAATATGCCGGAAAATCCGGTTACGCAGCTTGTCCAACTATGCTATGTTCTGCCGAGGACAAGCTTGCAATTTCTTCCTGAGGGTTTATACAAGAAGTTGATGCAAGATCATAGTGACTGGTATGGAGTAGATTACGAATTTATTTGGGCATTTTGCAAATATTTTTGGGAGTCGCATGTGCAACTTCCAGAAATAGATATAGGGGAGTTGGAGGATTTCTTAGATAGCTACTAACAATTTCTCTTGAGAGAAGGATTTATTGGTAAGTTTATATGATATTTTTATGATAGACAAACATACCTTTTTTCAATATACTTATTGTATGGAGAAATATTGGATCGTGTTTCGTAATCCTTCCTCTAGACCAACAACCGGAGCCCAACCTAATCTTTGTTGAGCCTTTTCAATAACAGGCTTGCGTTGTCTTGGATCATTCTCAGTTGGTGCAATATACGTCACTTCGCATTTTTTCCCTAAAATCTCTTCAAACTGAAAAACTAGTTTGTTCAAAGTGAACTCGCAATATGGGTTGCCGATATTTATCGGCCCTTGTTCGCGGCTATTCATCATTTTGCACAAACCATCAATCAAATCGGATACATAACAAAAACTGCGTCCTTGTTCACCATCACCATAGATTACCAGAGGCTCGCCCTTTTTAATTTGTTTGATGAAATTGGTAATTACGCGCCCATCATCAATATCCATAAATGGTCCATATGTATTGAAGATTCGCACAATCTTCAAATCTAATGAGAATTTGCGTCTATATTCATAAATCAATGACTCTGCAACGCGCTTTCCTTCATCATAACAGCTTCTCTCACCAACGGTATTGACATTCCCAAAATACTCTTCGGGTTGAGGATGCACCATTGGATCTCCGTAAACCTCCGAGGTGGAGCTAAATAACACTTTTGCATTATATCTTTTTGCCAAATCCAATATATTCTTCGTTCCTTGGAAGCTAGTCATCAGCGTCTCAATAGAATATTCCTTATATTTTGGAGGACTTGCGATACAAGCCAGATGATAAATTTCATTAATTGTCCACGGAATCATTGATTTTGGTATAGGTTCGGTGATATCATGTTTATAAAAATGAAACCGAATGCATCCAGAGAATTCGGAAATATTTGCAAGTGATCCTGTTACCAAATTATCCAAACAAATAACGTGATCGGTTTCACTATCGTTCAGCAGTTTTTTACATAAATTTCTGCCTAAAAATCCAGCTCCTCCCGTAACAATAATTGCTTTCGGCATTATACTATTCTGTAATATAATAGAGGTATTAGTGAAGCGCACTATAATTTACGGAAGTTTGATTGTAGTGAGAAACCGGAGCATATTCAGAAGATAGAATGCAGAACGAATGTGCTCATATGGCGCGGATTTAAGTTCAAAAATTATATAATAACGCGGTGGGTGGGTGCTTCGGTTCTTTAAGCCCGTTTGACCATTTATTATATAATTCACTCAAATATTTTTCCCAAAACTATTTTGGGGAAATGAAAAAAGGACATTTATTTTTGTCCATTTTTGGATTGGCCAAAAAAGTCTTGGAAACACGAAAAAAAAACGTGTTGTGACTGACATGGTCTCGCAACATTTTTATAAATGTTAATATTTGTTACGATTAATTTTCTATTTTATATAAGACATCTTAAGGAGAATCACTCTAGGTTTTTTTGGGGTTTTTCTGGTTAAGATTTGTATAAGATTATTTTAAGATTTTTATATAATTATAAGTTATATGCCGAAAACGTGTATTGATTATTCAAATACAATTATCTATAAAATAGCCTGTAAAGATCCTAATATAAAAGATATTTATATTGGTCATACAACAAATTTTATTCAAAGGAAATATGCTCACAAACAAAATTGCGCGAATGAAAAAATACAAAATGAACAAAACAATTTATATAAAATAATAAGAGAAAATGGTGGTTGGACCAATTGGGCTATGGAAATTATCAAATTATTTAATTGTAGTGATTATTATGAAGCGATCGCAAAGGAGCAAGAATACTCTATTTTATTCAATGCGACACTAAATAATATTGAACAAGTAATCAAACCATTAGCTAAATGCATACCAAAAATAAAAGAAGCCTATTATTGTGAGCGATGTAATACATCGTGTAATAATTCTCACCTAATGGACAAACATAATCAAACCATTAAACATCTTAAAAAATGCGGTGAAACAAAATGTAACACAAAAGTAAATAAAAACCCCAATAATTTTATTTGTATTAATTGCGCATTCATTACAAGCAACCAAAAAGACTATTCTCGCCATTTATTAACACGTAAACATGAAAAAGGGGTAATTTGTAACAAAATGAAACAAGATTCTCCCCAAAATACGCCTAACATGCAACACGAGTGTATTTGCGGAAAGGTTCTATATAATAGGACCTCTATATGGAGACACAACAAAATATGCACCGCATTACAAACCGATAATAATAAGAATATCATCTTGCAATTGGTGCAACAACATCAAGAATTTAAGGATTTAATTTTAGAGCAAACAAATAAAATTATGGAATTGTCACAACATAATACAATGACAAATTGTCATAACAATAATACCAACAACACGATAAATAACAAGTTTAATTTGAATGTTTTTCTAAATGAAAAATGCAAAGATGCAATGAATATCGGAGATTTTGTGAACTCTCTCCAGTTGCAGATCCAAGATCTTGAAAATATTGGGGAGTATGGATTTGCCGAAGGAATTTCTCGGATCTTTATGAGAGGTCTCAAGGAGCTGGATATCTATAAACGCCCCATTCACTGTAGCGACTTGAAGAGAGAAATCATCCACGTAAAGAGTGAAAACAAGTGGGAAAAGGAGGGTTCTGAACGAACCCAATTGAAAAAGGCGATTAAACAGATTGCAAATAAAAATATATGCATGATCCCCGAGTGGAAGAAAGCGAATCCAGGGTGTGAAAAGTATAATAATAGAAAAAACGACAAGTATCTGAAGCTGATGGTTGAATCAATGGGTCCAGCAGATGAAAAAAACGAAGAAAAGGACTTTAATAAAATAATCCGGTTTGTAGCAAGGGAGACTGTTATTGATAAAGAGTGTAATTATATTCTTTAAGTCCAAAATAATATAATAAATGGCGGAGGCGCTCTTTAAGTTAAAAATCCCATTTATTATATAATTCACTCAAACTTTTTTTCCAAGACTATTTTGGGGAAATGAAAAAAGGACATTTATTTTTGTCCTTTTTTGACTTGCCCAGAAAAGTCTTGGAAATCGGAAAAAAGAGAGTAGCTGTGACTGATGAGACCATAACACCGAAATTTTAATTTTCAGTTTGTTACGTTAATTTTTCAATTTTTGAGGCAAATTTTCCAGACATTCTTCTCCATATATTTTAGGAGGATACAAATGGATACAAAAAGTCGCCAAAAATCGTACGTATTTGAATGCAATAATTGCGACTACATTTGTCGTAAGCAGAGCGACTATAACAAACACATCGCTACACGCAAACATCTTGAACGGCGACAAATGGTTACAAAAGGATACATTCTGGCGACAAATTCAGATGGCTGCTTTGTTTGCGATTGTGGTAACACTTATAAATATAGAACTGGACTTTGGCGACACCATAAAATATGCAAAAAACAAACGACACCTAGTAATGGTCCTGATTTGAATAACATGATGATCCAACTATTAGAGCAGAATCAAGCCATTTTACTTGAAAATAAGGAGATGCGCGAGATATTGAAAGAATCTATACCCAAAATAAGCAATATAAGTAATTGTAATAATACTACAAACACGATAAACAATAATAAGTTCAATCTAAATGTATTCTTGAACGAAAAATGCAAAGATGCAATGAATATTGGTGACTTTGTCAACTCTCTCCAACTGCAGATCCAGGACCTTGAAAATACAGGAGAATATGGATTCGCGGAAGGTATCTCTAGAATATTTATACAAGGACTTAAGGAACTTGATATTTATAAACGACCGATTCACTGCAGCGACTTGAAGAGAGAAATCATCCACGTAAAGAGCGAAAACAAGTGGGAAAAAGAGGGTTCCGAACGAACACAGCTGAAAAATGCGATTAAACAGATTGCAAATAAAAATATCTGCATGATCCCCGAGTGGAAGAAGGCGAATCCAGGCTGTGAAAAATATGACAACAGAAAAAACGACAAGTATTTGAAGCTTATGGTGGAATCAATGGGCCCAACGGATGAAAAGGACGAGGAAAAAGAGTTCAATAAAATTATCCGGTTTGTAGCGAGAGAAACTGTTATTGAAAAAGATATATCTACGATTGTTGAGATGGGCTAGAGACTGAATGATTCTGATACTTATAAAGTCTTTTTTTTGAAAATGGCTTAAAATCTGCCTTTACTATTGTAATTAGAATGGCTAAGCAAATTATTACGAATTTTGAATCCCGTAATGATTTCTTGAAATTATTAGCAGTGAACCCCGGATTAGTTATTCTAAAACTTGGTGCCACCTGGTGCGGGCCTTGTAAAAAAATTGCACCCGTTTTAGACGGATTCTTCGCAACATCACCACCAGATGTTTTATGTGCCGATATAGACGTGGATGAAAGCTTTGATCTGTACGCAGTGCTCAAAAGTAAAAAGATGGTGAATGGTATTCCAGTCATTTTATGTTATAAGAAGGGAAACGTGTCATTTGTACCGGATGATAGTATCACAGGTATCAATCCTCAAGAGCTTTCAGCTTTCTTTACCCGATGTGGGAATCATTTGGCCGAGGTGCAAAAAATAAATATAAAATAAATTATATGAATGAATCGGTCTAGTGAAACGACGAACGTATTCAGTAGAAAGGATTTCATATTATTCTCTTTGCATTCATTACCGATGTTTTGTGTAATAATAAAATTATAGTAATATTATAGTAATGCATCCATCAAGAAATAGTGCTAATTATGGGAAATATTTAGTATCACTACGTTCTAGAGGCTCATGTTGTTCACCATTAATTCCTAATGCTCCTGGTAATCCTGGTCCGATAGGTCCAGTCGGTTCTACTGGTGCAACTGGTATCTCTGGATTAAATGGAAATATTTACAATACAAAGACAAATAGCGCAGTTATACCTACACCTATAATTGGTGGATCATTTGACTGTACTGTTGAGACAGGATTAGCGTATATTACGGGTAATACATTAATTGTTATAGATGCGCCTACTGGATTGTATAGTTTTGAAGGTATTGTGTACAGTTATTTGCCTTCTACTGGCGCACTGACAATTGTAAATATTATAAATATTATAGATCCTTCTGTACCATTTCCATTGGCAATTTACAATATAAATTTGAATGGGATCAAAGGTCCAACTGGTTCAGATGGTGTCCAAGGAACGCCTGGTATTGCTTCAAATACTGGTGCTACTGGAGTTACTGGTGCTACCGGTGCTACTGGAGTTACTGGTCCTACTGGTGATTCATTTACAGGTCCAACTGGATTTACAGGTCCCACTGGATTCACTGGTCCAATAGGTAATAGCTTTACGGGTCAAACAGGATGTACTGGACCTACAGGTAATGCATTTACTGGTCCCACTGGATTTACTGGACCAACAGGTAATAGCTTTACGGGTATAACTGGACCTACTGGTAATGCATTTACTGGTCCCACTGGGTTCACTGGTCCAACTGGTAATAGCTTTACGGGTCAAACCGGATTTACTGGACCTACTGGTAATAGCTTTACTGGTCCCACTGGGTTCACTGGTCCAACGGGTAATAGCTTTACGGGTATAACTGGACCAACGGGTAATAGTTTTACTGGTCCCACAGGGTTCACTGGTCCAACGGGTAATAGCTTTACGGGTCAAACAGGATTTACTGGACCTACTGGTAATGCATTTACTGGTCCCACCGGATTCACTGGTCAAACTGGTAATAGCTTTACGGGTACAACTGGATTTACTGGACCTACGGGTAATGCATTTACTGGTCCCACTGGATTTACTGGGCCAACAGGTAATAGTTTTACAGGTATAACTGGACCTACCGGTAATGCATTTACTGGTCCCACCGGATTCACTGGTCCAACTGGTAATAGCTTTACGGGTACAACTGGATTTACTGGACCTACGGGTAATGCATTTACTGGTCCCACTGGATTTACTGGGCCAACAGGTAATAGTTTTACAGGTATAACTGGACCTACCGGTAAT
>Ga0208621_1000098_pt1 | contig 26190 bp, 23 predicted proteins | sample CryBogCBH26May08_FD_184617 | JGI IMG/M metagenome (GOLD analysis project Ga0208621, IMG submission 184617) | Freshwater microbial communities from Crystal Bog, Wisconsin, USA - CBH26May08 (SPAdes) (version 2) | ecosystem: Environmental > Aquatic > Freshwater > Lake | place: Crystal Bog... | reverse complement strand
CGCCAATTGATGGCGGCCTAGGCCTAAATCCGTCTACCCTGTCTCCGAACACGGTAGACGTTGAATAAATCGGGTAAAGTTGGTCTATTTACCTAGCCGATAAGAAGCGTTTTTTAAAAATACTACGCCTTAGTAGATGGGATGAATGAAATTGCAATTTAATCAGCGCTTCCCTAGGGAAAATCCTCGATGCCGTGCAGGATTGCCGTATGACCCTTCAGTTGTACTGTCCTCATGCCAAGCCTTGTCCCCCTATAACTTGTACAGCCAATATTTAGATCGCAACCACAGGCGGATCATTTGGCAATCAATAAATTCCACTATAATGGATTTTAAAGAATGACCACCTACCCTAAGCAATAACGTCTATTAATGTAGATTTTAATTGACACGCCAAGGCATTGCCTCTATAAATCCGGTATAGGAGAATTATATGAAGCGAGTCATCCCCACAGCCTTTCCCGCCGACCCTTGCCTTGATAACCCGGCCACCTTGGGTGCGGCGATCCGCGCCGCCCGCACCCAGGCGGGTATGCGCCAGGTTGATGCGGCCTTGAGCATTGGCGTTGCCTTGCAGACCTTGGTTGATATTGAAACCGGACAGCCGGGGGTCAGTATCGGCAAAATCCTGCAAGTGGCGCAAGGTTTGGGAGTGTCGCTGTTCGTCCTGCCGCCATCGCAACGCGATAATGCCCGCCGGCGTTTGGCCGGGTTGACCCGGTCGCCACTATGAAGCTGGATGTCAAAGCCAATGGTGCCTTGGTCGGTTGGCTCAGCCTGGACAACAGCAGCGGTCTGTTTGGGTTTGACTATGCACCGGACTGGCTGGCAAAAAACAGCCGTTTCCCGTTAAGCCCTGCTTTGCCCCTCGATGCCGGAGCGGCCACCCCCGAACAACACAGCGCCACCGTGCGGCAATTTTTTCAGAATTTGTTGCCGGAAGGCCAAGCATTGGACGATGCCGCACAAGCCAATAAAGTGTCCAAATCCAACCTGATGGGCTTGTTGATCGCCTTGGGGCAAGAAACCGCCGGGGCGTTGTCGCTGGGCTTGGCTGATCCGCCAGTACCCGCCCACCGGGAAACCACAAAACGTTTGTTGAGCCGGGATGAATTGTCCTTCCGCATCCGCTCGCGCCCGCAAGAGGCGTTCACGGTCTGGGACGGCAAAGTACGGCTGTCGATTGCCGGCCACCAGGACAAGATTGCCGTTCTGGAAGAAAACCAGAACTGGTATCTGGTCGATGGCAATCACTTGGCTTCCACCCATATCCTCAAACCCGAACCGTTACGCCCCCGCCTGCACGGCATGACCAGCAATGAGCTGGCCTGTATGCGCTTGGCCCAAGCCGTGGCTTTGCCTACGGCGGATACCCGCCTGGAATGGCTGCCCGAACCCGTGCTGCTGATCCGCCGCTTCGACCGGATCAGCAAGGCCGATGGCGTGCAACGGCTGCATTGTATTGATGGCTGCCAAGCCTTGGGCGTGGGTGTCAGCATGAAATATGAACGCCCTTATGGCGATGGCCGAGATGTGCAGCATCTGCGTGATGGCGCATCCTTGCCCAAGCTGTTCGCCTTGTTGGCCCAAGCCAGCTCAAAACCGGCACTTGACCGCTTAGCCTTGTTGCGTTGGGCGATCTTGCAGGTGTTGATCGGCAACACCGACGCCCATGGCAAAAACCTGTCGTTCTTTATGGGTGCAGGCGGCTTGAGCCTGGCACCGGCCTATGATCTGGTGTGTTGCTTGCTTTATGCCGGGGACGGCATTTCCGATACCTTGGCAATGGCCATTGGCGACAATTTCAGCCCCTCCGCGTTGACAGCTTATGACTGGGCGTTGATGGCGCATGAATGCCGGCTCAATCCCAAACTGGTCAGCCGCGAATTAACATACTTGGCAGACAAGATTTGCACCGTCTGGCCAGGATTGCAGGACGGATTGATGGAACTGGGCGCTGAACCTTCTGTGCTGGCCGGGATAGGGGGGATTTTTTTGCAGCAATGCGGCAATGCACAAAAGCTTGCGGCTGAAGTCCCTAAGGTTTCGCGTGACTTGCTGGGATGAAAATAGGCGGCGTGAGTTCAGACTATAGTGGACCCCGAAATCCAGACATTACCATAAGATTGACCAAGAGTATGGCATCCACCCGATGCAAGCCCCCTATAAAAAAAAGCATTATTGGAAAATGTCGGTCAGTTGTTTACCCAAGGCAACTGTGACAATTTCCAACCGTCTGGTCACTTGTTTTATGGCAATGCATCACCTAACAATTTAAACGGGTAGATTTTTCTAATGGCACGGGCGTTCCGCCATTGGCCGTCACCGGACGCTTGCTCCAAATCGGCTAGCAACAGCCGCATTGAAAAATCATCGCTGCTTGCATGGTCATTTACCAATTGCGTTGTTTTGCAAAAATCAAGGGCATCTCGGTTCCACGCTTGCAGCTTACTTTTGATGGCCTGGATACATTCAATATCTCCAAAAGGTTCCGGGTATAAGACCGGCAACAGATAACAGGCCTCCAGCCAATAATTTTCCTTCTTTAGCGCTTCAAATATTTCCCGGAGCGTATGGATGTCGATCTGGCCAACGCAAAACCTTGCCATTTGAATCACCGACTTGGGCAGCACTTTTTCGCCGCGCAATTGTGCTATTGGGCCACTGTGTAGCAGCCACAAATCCTTCAAGGCTTCTAGTTGCTGGTTTCGGACAAACAGGGCAGCCCTACCCATGCACAAATAGGGGTCGAAACGGCCTTCCAGAATGGTTTCCGCAGATTGATACCACTGCCGTGCGCCGCTCAAGTCATTTGACAACAAATGGATATGGCCTAAATAGGTAGGCGTTTGGGCTTTTTCGGGTATTGCTTGGTTTTGTTGCAGCCGCCAAGATTCGGAAAAAGCTTTTTCAGCTTCGGCATAGCGGCCTTGCCTGAGCAAAATTTCGGCAAGCCGCCCCAGAGTTTTATAACGCTCCGCTTCATCGGCATGTTCTTGGGCTTGGCACGCTTGCTGCGCCAAATGTTCGGCTGCCGACAAAAAGCCCAAATCTGTCAGCACATTGGCACATGAGCGTTGTAATCGCGAACGGTTGGCTTCATTAAGCCGGCCATTAAACTGCCATTCTTGTGCAAAATGGTCAAGGGCGACACCCATTTCACCACGGTAATAAGCCAACCGCCCCATGTGGTGGCACCACATACCTGCCAGCAAGTCATCAGACTTCATGCCTGGCAAGCACTTTAACAGCTCCCGTAACGCCTCAGTCTGGCTAGTTAAGAAGTGTGCCGCGCCCTCCATATCACCCAGTTCGGTTAGCGATTGCACTGCCGCCGCCCAAAAAATGGCGGCATAACTGGCAGGTAAGTCTTCGCTGTGCTGGCCTACCAAAGTCTGCCAATGCTTTTTAATATTGGCAGCATCCATTTTTGAATGGCGTAACAATTGGATTTGCTGCAGCAAATCGTAGCCTAAATTGATTAACGGAGATTGGGTTTTGCGTACGCGAGACAATTCCCCGCGCTCAAAAACCACCTCGCCCACGGCTGTTAACCAATTGCCAATAATCCCCTGTCTAACAAACTGCTCAGGAGAACTGAAAAATGCAAAAAAAACAGCCTCCCGAATTAACAGGTCCGGATCAGGATGCTGGGCAAAAGCCATTATCGCCTGATTGCCGCTATAAGGCGGCTTGCCCAAAGTTTTCGCATCGATCAAACGCAATTTGAATAACAATTCTGCCTTAAGGGCAATTTCCAGCATCCTTTCATCCTCCTGCCACACTAAATGATGCCATGGCGGCGGCAATTTTTCTGGTGTCCAGCGTCTGTCTATGCTGACAAACAACGTGGCATCCCCTGTCATCTCGCGTAACCATACACTGAGGGGATTACATACCACGGCACTATCGCTCCCCAGTTGCAACTTAATCGTCAACGAGCTAGGATAAGACACAGTCTGGCAGGGCAAGCCTGGTAAAGGGGCTTGCAAATGGCGTAAAACTTGCCAGCTCATTTTGACAACTCCGCCAAACTAAAAAAACGCACATTCGGCAGCGACCTAAATTGAAATTGTCGTGACCAATCCGAGTCTTCTTGTCGTACCTTTAAAAGCGATGCACCCAAATCCGCCAAGCCTTTCCATGCCAAATTATTGTGTTGCGCCAAGTTTAAACGCGGATAACTGACCAGCTTGGTCAGCATGGCCAGATCAAACCGCTCTGACCAAGCCCTGCCATCAGGCCAATGCTTATTCAAATCACCGATTAGGGTGTCACGCAACATCGATAAAAAACCACGCATATCCATATCTGCGCGGTCATTTTTCTCATTCAATTTCTGAGTAAAATCACTACGGGTTGCGGCAATGCCATGCGGTTGTTCGCTGCGGGTTTCAAATCCAAGCAATAGCACATCAGACCGATGCAAAAATGGAAATACATACGCCAACAGCAGGGCGTATGCTTTAGCCAAAGTAATCGAAGCATCTTGGCTGTGGCTAAAATTCTGGAACAGCTCCTGATAACTGGCAGAAAAGCCGATGGTGATTAAGTCAGGATGACCTGCCAACCAGCCTAAATTGGCTTGCAACTCAGCCAGCAAGTCTGGCGGAACACCGTTAACGCCTAAGTTAAACGCATCTTTGCCATGATGGAAATTGCTTTTTTTACAACTTTCGGGCAAGTTTTGCAAAGGTTTGCACATCCTTTGTTCCACGCTTAGCCCATTGATCTGCTCACCAAATGCCCGTTGCCAACTATCTAAGCGGCCCAAAACCAATGCCAAGCCACGATTGTTGTAGTTGCCAGGATGGGATTCGTAATCCCAGCCCCCCGTTTCATCACCAACCGCCAGCCAAATTTTCTTTGGGTCGGTCGGCCAGGCAATTTTGGGTACGGATGTATGCGTGGTTTTTTTGGGGCTTTTCGTGTCACCAAATTTAGTTTTATATGCTGGATTAGCAGAGGGTTGTTTAATAAAATCAGCCAGGCCCTGCCGCAACAACAGCCACGGGAAAGCATCGCCACGGCAGTTTTGTGCCAGCTTATCACGTGCCAATGGCCATTTTGCAGCATCTTGATTAAGCAATAAACCCACACAATTAACAATGGCTTGCAAACGCTCCCGTTCCTCATGAGCCGGTTGCCAAGCCAACCATTGTTCCGCAACGTTGGAATCCATCATAGTGCTAGCTAACTCGCGGGTCTTGCTGGGGTCAGCATTGTTATTGGCATCGAGTTTCCTTGCCACCAATTTATTCCAATTTTTTGCAGTATCCTGACTGTCCATATACCACCTACAAGGGCAATAAACCAAAATTAGCCAAATCAGCCGCACCGACTCGAACGTTCAATAATTTGTCATTCTCCCATCTGCTCCGATCAGTGGCCTCTGTGCACCAATCATCCCAACCAAACAGTTGCTGTTTGGCTAATATTTGCACAGCTTCCAGTCGTATGACTTGAAATTTTTCCAAAGTAAGCCTGGCTTCCGGAGCATTGCCAAGCAAACTTTGAAAGGTCGCCAACTCCAGCCAATAGCGGCCTTGCTCAAGCCCTGCAATGGCCGGCCTAACATTTTTAGCCAACCCGCTGGCCAAATGATGGCAAAGTAAAATATATGCAAAGGGCCCTGGGTCTTGTTTGGTCATACGCTCCGTGCACACTGGCAAAAACGTTGCAATGACATCGTTGTCTGGTTGTTGCCGCCATTGCCAGACCGCCAGCGCCCGCAGCAAATAGACATAATCGTCATTGCCGCCACTAAAATCCTGAGCAGAGGCCAATGCCTTGATCGCTTCTTCGGCAAATTGTTTTGCATCCGGATAATCAAACCACGCCGATATAAACAACAAACCTGCCAACTCCCTAATAGCATCATGACCCGAATGGATTGACTGTTGTTGGCGTTTGTCACGCAAATAATGCTGTGCCGTTTCACCATCGCCTCGCCGCAAAGCCAAACGGGCGCGGCGGTCAAGCAACCGGAACCCTTGTTGGTCATCATCAACATAGTCCAGACAGGCGTCCAAGCGGTCAAGCACGCGTTGCCCCAATGCCGGCAAATTGAGATCAATCAAGTCATTCAACAAAGACCCTAACAATTTGACTTCTTTTTTTGGATCAAGATCAGAGAATTGCAAACCTTCTGTCAATTGCGCTATAGCCAAGCCATAACAGCCCCTTCTGCGGTGTACGCCAGCCAAAGCATAAGCACGGTCGGGCATCAACTCCACGCAACTGACATCCAAAGCATCGAACTGTTTTTTAAGGACAGGCAAAAGGGCGTGCCAGTCCTTCTCCGCCCAATACAACGCCAAAGGCAACAACCAAAACTGCGTCAACGGCCAATAATCTGTTGCCGATTCTTTCATTGCTTGTAAAAACAATATCCTCGCGTGTCCATTATTTTCGATCAACCAGGATAATTCATTCACAGGATTGGGTCTTTTCGGATGCAGAAAAAACCGCCAGGTGTACTTATCGTAATCAGTTATCGGCACTTCACCGTAATAGCGTAGCCAATGAAGGCCGCCCTGTTCCGGCAGCGCTGCCGCCCGTAACATCGGCAAGGTTTCATATGCCGGAGTTTTGCTGTCCAGCCATGCGGAAAGAGCCGACCGCATCAAATCCGCGTTTAACTGCCCGTGGCCGCACACCACCGATTTTGCCCCATGCTTAAGGCAATCAACAGCCAAATCATGAAAATTACCATCATAAGACGCACATGCGAAAATCAACACCTCAAATGGCAACGTTGCCGGCAGATTGACATTCCAAGGTTGTCCCTGTTTGTCCAAAAGCATGGGGGCGTTGCTTTCGCCGCCATGTGCTATAACCACTAAACGGTCAAAATGCCCTAAATCCCTGGCACTTTTGTAATCCTCCTCGATTTGCTCCCTCTTAAAACGGCGTACAATACCTGGTCGGGAAAGAACGGCTTTAAAGGTGTCATCCTCCCACTGATCCCAACACAGCGTCTTGCCGATCGGTGCGTGCCATTCCGATGCGGGCTGGGCGTAGCGGAACACCAGCAAAAAACCGCCCAATTTATTGCCCCGCCAATTGAGCTGCTCCCAAGCCAAAGTGTGCCAGGCACTGGGTAGTGACTTATCCAGCACCAGTCCACCCATACACTGCAAATGGCTTTTACACTGCAAATGGCTTTCCAAAAACCCCCAAACTGGCTTGGGCAAAAAAGCCCGCGCATCAATGCCGTTGGGACGGGTCTGTTCATTTTGTGGCGGGCTTTCAGGCATAACAATGCTGCCCAAGCTTACTTGCCGATCAGGCGCAAGCGCATGGACGATGCCCTCAGCGTCCGCCCAAAAATAAACGTTCGCGGGCATTAGCTCCCTAGCCTGACAGGCAAGTTGATTGTTTGTCCCGCCGCCCATTCAATAAACAAATGATTGTCGGCATCAGGTGCCAACCCGCGATAGTCCAAAGCAGGCGCATCCGCATTTAAGAGGCTTGAACAAGCGTGCTCGCCGTCATCAACCAGACGCACAGCCAATTGGCCGTTGCCACGGTAAACAAGCGTCAAATCAATTTTACCATTGCTGAACATCACTGTTAAGTGCAGATCGTCCCGTAGCCCTACAACCATAACATTGCCGTCATTATAGCCACCCATAGCATTGGCAACCGCAGGTAGCCGTTGCGGCACACAGCCGGTGGCTTGGCGCACAGCCGCTGCCAGTACATCAAACAAGGCCGACAAGATTTCAGTGCTTGCCATCTGCCGCCCGTCCTGCATAGCCAACACTGGCGCGTTCAACACAGCACCCACCTGATGATAAATCTGCTGGTACTCATAGCGGGGGTCATTATCCTTACCTAAGGGCGTACCGGTAACGGCAACAAATCCGTCGCCCACCGCCCGGGCCGCAATAAAACCCGGGCGGCTGCGTGGCAACACCGGGTCACCCAGCAGGTATTCCAAAGCCAATGCCTCGACCGCCTGTATCCTTGCCTCGCCCAAGCGCCCAACGGGTTCCGCCAGGCTGGATTCGGAAAAAAACAACTGGACAGGATTCCAAATCTGCACCATCCCACACAAAGGGTCAAATGGCTCGTCTTCTGGCTGCAACAGAAAATCCCAAAAACCAGCATACTGCACTTCTTGGGCCACCAGCCAGCCATGCCACACCTTTGCTTCTGGATTTTGCCAAGATAGCAACACCACTAACGGAGTGGCCAATTGCAGATCAGACGCCACACCGGGTGGTGTCGGCAGTGCTGACAATTGTACTAATTGTCCGCGTTGCGGAAAACGGCCGAAATCGGCCTGGCGGGCCGCCACTTTTTGCTCAATCAGGGTCTTTATCAAGGCGGGCGGTTCCTGCTGTTCCGCCGCATCGGCGGAATCCGGCCATGCTTCGTCCAACGCTTCCCGTAAAGAAGCGATGCGCCCCAACACATCTTCATCGGCTAATGCCGCCTCACGGACTGCGGCCGGCACAGATGGGTCGCCTTCTGCCAAACGTAACAACAAATCATCCGGCACAGCAAACAGCCTTTGCTCAATGTGCGCCAAAGACGGGTAAAGCGATATCATGGACATCGTAGTATTCCTTAAAAAATAGGGGGTCTGGGACAGGTTAGTCGTCCAAGGCCTGCAAAGCCACCAAACACAGCACCTGCAAGGCAATCTGCAAGATGGTGTAATTATCCTGTTCAAGCGGCAATTTTAATTGTGTAGTCAACCAGCGGCCAATCTCGGTCTTTTTATAATCCGTCGGCAAAGTGCGCAATGAATGGACAACTCCCAACTGCTTAGCTTTATAATAGGTCGCCGTTTTGGGGAATTGTTCTTGCAATTGTGACAATGGCATGGCGTATTCCGAATCGGGGCACAAACCACGTGTCAAGACCTGCTGCTGCCATTCTTGCAAGGCTCCATAAAAATATTGTGCCGATTCGGTCAACTGCCGGCGTGTCAACCGATACTGGGCTAACACTTCCTCCACCTGGTCAGGCGAAAAATCAAACGCATGTGGGTCTTCATAGTCCCTATCCATTGCTTCTCCATCAGCATCCATAATGGGTTCGTTTTCTACAAAAACACGTTGGCGGCGGTCTTTTTTAAGCTGATCCTTTAAAAAATTATTAAAGAACCCCACCAAATGTTGGCGGGACACTTCCCGTTCAGTGACCCCGCTGCGCGAGGCCAGCACCTTCTGGATAAAAAAGGCGTGAATGTAGTCGTCCAAACTGTCAGGGAGCCCCTTATAGGGCAATTGCGGGTATCGGCAATGCAACAGCTCCCGAATTATCCAATAGAGTTCCGTATTATCGGCTTCGTTTAACGCACCGCGCTGGTTCCATAAAACGGTTAGGCTGTCATCAAGAGTTGGCTTAGCCATGACAGCCCCCCGTTTTATTTATGCCGTGCAACCAATGGGCAATATTCATGCGGGTATTTTGTGACACCAAGCCAATTTTTTCCCCTATGCACGAAAGCGGCACTGTTTCATACATGCAATACACAAAAGTAAGGCGGGGTTCCGGCTTTTGCCACAGCACCTCGTTTGGGTTGATGGCAAAAAACCATGGCAAAGCGGCATTTTGAGATTTACTGGTGGCGGGCAACACCAAGGCCAAACCCTCCCTAAACCGGACCGACAAAGTTGGGCGGTATCGGGTCGGGTTAGCGCGGTCGCCGCCAAACCTAATATCGGACTGCCTTGTCGCAAAAAAGAAGCCGTCTATTGGCTCAAGTGGAGGGGTAGGTCTAGCCTTAAGGCTAGGTTTAAATCGGAACACGGGCAACTCCAAGGCGAAAAATGCATTTAGCCTAGTATGGACAAGAGCAATAGTCAAACCATTACCCAAATATATCAGCAATGGCAGCAGCAATTACCCATTGCTTTTCACATTGCCATTGCTGCCGCGCACGTTTTCCTGGTTGAGTGCTGTTATGCCGATGGGATTTGTCCAACAAAGGGTGACATGCCAAATAATTTTTTTTCATAACAAATACCCCTTAGCAAGGGGTCACCATTACATTTCAAATAAGTATAAATACATACCAACTATTACGACAGATTGGCTCAGTTTTTAAAAATCCTGTGCCAACTTCTTTATTCGTAGTTCGAGCCGTAAAAAGCCCTTTTAGCGGGCGAATGTTCCGGCCTTTAAAGCCAGTATTATCCAAAAAGTTTAATCGTAGTGGTCACAAAGCCCTTTTAGCGGGCGAATGTTCCGGCCTACCAATTAATGCGGTTAGCATGTTTGAAATTAAATTAGTCACAAAGCCCTTTTAGCGGGCGAATGTTCCGGCCACAATAACCGTTAATTAATTGGTCACTTAGCAATAAAGTCACAAAGCCCTTTTAGCGGGCGAATGTTCCGGCCGGGTTTATTGCGGCACGGGCGGTGAGCGATGGGTTTGTCACAAAGCCCTTTTAGCGGGCGAATGTTCCGGCCGTCTCAAAAAGAATTCGTTGAGGTCGGACTAGACCTGTCACAAAGCCCTTTTAGCGGGCGAATGTTCCGGCCGAGAATTGCCATAAATGGCACTGAGCTTGCTACCCTAGTCACAAAGCCCTTTTAGCGGGCGAATGTTCCGGCCTGCCCCAGTGGGCACTAGGAATTATGAATCGTGCTTGTCACAAAGCCCTTTTAGCGGGCGAATGTTCCGGCCTCCATCCCGTCGCAAGAAAAAGAACAGGCCGTCTAGTCACAAAGCCCTTTTAGCGGGCGAATGTTCCGGCCACCAAACATCGGCAACATTATTTTATAGTGGTGATGGGTCACAAAGCCCTTTTAGCGGGCGAATGTTCCGGCCTGGTTAAGCGTTGTTCAAATACAGCACGGTCAGGGTGTCACAAAGCCCTTTTAGCGGGCGAATGTTCCGGCCACCCAAACCAGCACCCCAATCAGGTACTTTAAACACAGTCACAAAGCCCTTTTAGCGGGCGAATGTTCCGGCCTTTTTAACATTTGGTGCACCACGTGGCGGTGATCTTGTCACAAAGCCCTTTTAGCGGGCGAATGTTCCGGCCTACATATCTGAACGTACATGCGCTTGGATAACAGACAGTCACAAAGCCCTTTTAGCGGGCGAATGTTCCGGCCTAAATTGAAAATTGTCAGGGGGGCGGATGATGTTGGTCACAAAGCCCTTTTAGCGGGCGAATGTTCCGGCCAGGTAACCATGAGTATTTAAATGCATGTGCATAGGCTGTCACAAAGCCCTTTTAGCGGGCGAATGTTCCGGCCAATCCAGAGACAAAAGCATGGCATGGCTGGCTGGTGGGTCACAAAGCCCTTTTAGCGGGCGAATGTTCCGGCCTGGGCCAGTACAGCGGCCCACGGTTGCCCGAAGGGGCAGTCACAAAGCCCTTTTAGCGGGCGAATGTTCCGGCCAAAACGCTGACTTAAGAGGCGCTGACCTGTCAGGTGGTCACAAAGCCCTTTTAGCGGGCGAATGTTCCGGCCTTACACACAGTGCAGTGTTAACACTGCAACAGCTAGGTCACAAAGCCCTTTTAGCGGGCGAATGTTCCGGCCCCACCTATGTCATGGGACATGTTGTGGTGTTCGATGGTCACAAAGCCCTTTTAGCGGGCGAATGTTCCGGCCAAGAAATCAAAGACGGTGTAAAAACTGTCTTTGATAAGTCACAAAGCCCTTTTAGCGGGCGAATGTTCCGGCCTGGTGGCCGGTATAGTTGAGATGTACGCAGATTTTCGTCACAAAGCCCTTTTAGCGGGCGAATGTTCCGGCCAACCTGACAGGTGCTAACCTGACAGGTGCTAACCTGGTCACAAAGCCCTTTTAGCGGGCGAATGTTCCGGCCCTGACAGGTGCAAACCTGACAGGTGCAAGCTTGACAGTCACAAAGCCCTTTTAGCGGGCGAATGTTCCGGCCCTGGATCTACACAATTTTGTACATTTACACAAGATGGTCACAAAGCCCTTTTAGCGGGCGAATGTTCCGGCCCGGTAAAAAAACCGTGGATAGCAGAACCGTTGAAATGTCACAAAGCCCTTTTAGCGGGCGAATGTTCCGGCCTAAAAGCCCTTGTCCAGTCAGGTTTGGTGCAGCCCGGTCACAAAGCCCTTTTAGCGGGCGAATGTTCCGGCCGCGCCCATCACACCACCGGCAATACCGCCCTGTATGGGTCACAAAGCCCTTTTAGCGGGCGAATGTTCCGGCCTCATGGTGATATATTAATTAAAATAGCTAATGAGGAGTCACAAAGCCCTTTTAGCGGGCGAATGTTCCGGCCTGCTCTAACGGTTGGATTTATACCTACTGCATTTAATGTCACAAAGCCCTTTTAGCGGGCGAATGTTCCGGCCTGCCCCTTCTTGAAGCCTTGCCAGCCAAGGGCTTCAGCGGGTCATTTGAGGAGTAGGCCGGATTTTGGCCGGAACGAACGACATTGTGGCACAACAGTTTGTCACAAACAACCGCAAAGCCGCAGCACTGTAGGCGGAGGAAACTTTTCGCGGTTACCTTGGGCCACAGGCAGTCCGATAACCTACGCCGCTAGTTTCCTCCGCTAACCACCAAGCCTCCACCAGTGGGGTATAGCCTCGGGGTTGTCTAAATACCGGGCCCATTGACACGTTTGTCGGGCAATCAGCAACCTGTAACTGCTCTGTTCGCCTTGCCACAGCTTAACCTGTTGCAGCAGCCGCTCCCACTCACGGATGTAATGGCCTCGACAGCCATCCCGTAGGCGGCACTGTCCGTTTTTTTCAACGAAATCGTCAGGACTGAAATGGTTGCCCAACAGCCGCACCGCCAGACGGTCGACCAGCGGACGGAACGGTTCCATCAGATCCAAGACTAGGGCGGGCTGGCTACCGTTGCTGGCATGAAACAAGCCGGCAAATCGATCCATGCCATACTGGTCGATGGCCACTGCAAATTCGCTTTGTAATAAGGCATAACCAAACGACAGCAGCGCGTTGGTCGGATCGGTGGCGGGCCGTTGTCGTCCGGCAAAGACAAACGGGGTGTGCGCCAGTTTTGCCGCCACACCACTGAAATAGTGTTTGGCAGCTTGTCCTTCGTAGCCCCGTAAGCTGTCCAAAGAGTCGGCACGGGCCGCGTGTTCGGCAAAATAGGCCATGCTGTCGGCGTGTGCCAAGCCCCAATCAGCCAGCACCCGTTGCTGGTTGCGGATTTTTGCCACCACTAGGCCAGCAGCCAGCGGTATTTTGGTTTGGGTTTGTGGTATCAGTGCGTATTGCGCCGCCCGCCGCTGAACTTGGCCGTGCTGTAGGCTACCCGGTTGCAGGTGTCCGCGCAAATAGCCGCTACCGCTACAAAACGTGGTGGTGATGCCGCGGTGGAACAGGGCGTTGATGGCGGCACCACTAAAATGTGCCTGCGTAGTGAGGGTAATCCGTTGCACTTGGTTGAGCGGGTAGCAAAGTTCTTGCCCGTCCGTTTTACGCACCACCAGTTGGTTTTGGCGCACGCCAATTTGGCTGCCCGGATGATCTATATAGAGATGGTTCATAATAAAATTATTCCGCAACCCATTGCAGGGTGGTCAAAGGTGACGGCGACAGTTGGGCTGACTGCACAGTGTCAACCAGAAAACAATGTAGGCGGTCATTGCCCGCCAAAGTCAGCTCCAGCAGTTCGCGGCTTAATTTACGCCGCTGCCCGGCACTGCCCAGTTGGCAATAAAACAGGGACTCCTGCAAGGGCAAACCATAGCCTGCCAAATGTTTATAAAGCAGGCGGCGCTTGCGGTTGTCACTGATGTCATAAGCGACCAGTAAGGCTGATGCATTTGCTAAACCCATTTTGCCCTACCTCAGTCAAACCAAATGGCCAGCCGCTCTTGGGCTTTGCATTTTATTTCCGGGGTGATGTACATCATCACACTGGCCACCGCTGCCGCCAACACGGCAAGGTCGTCGCTGTAGCCAATCACCGGTATGGTGTCAGGGATGGCATCCAAAGGCGAAACAAGGTAGCCCAATGCAGCATAAAGCAGTGCCTTTACAGAAACAGGCACGGTGGGGTCTTGGGCGACGTAATACAACCACAGCGCTTTTTCCAAGAGTTCTTTGCCGATGTCGCCACCGCTTTTCTTGAGTTTGTGCCAAAAAGACCACTCGCTATAGTGATGGGCAAATTTTTGTTCAGGCATGGCTTTTCCTAATTAAAGATGGGGGGCTTATGGCCAGGTAAACAGGTTGGTGCGGGTTGCTTGCGCTTTATCCTGTTGGCATTGCGTAGATGCCGAACCACGCCGGTTGGCAATCCGCTGTTGCAATTTGCAATGCCAGTCGATGCCTTTTTGTCCGCATTGGGCGGCCATGGTGCGTTTTAATGCCTCGGTTTGCTGGTTTAGCAAGGTCACTTCTTGGTACAGGGAACGCTTTTGCGCCAATACTTGATTAAAGTCATTGCTGAGGGCGGTTTTTAATTGGGCAAGATTGTCCAGCTCGGCCACCAGCTCCATCCGGGATTTACCGCCAGATAGTTGGCTCAGTTGGCTGTTGAGTTCCCGTCGTTGCTGTTCGGTGACACCCAGCACTTTTTTTATTCCCGCCAGGCAAATTTTGGCATCGCGGAGCAAGGCATAGGCGTTGTCAGCCGCTTTGTACGAGCAGTAGTAAGCCTCGTTTAGCACATAGAAATTATGGATGTCCTGTTTGACGGCCAGATGTTGGGCCACTTCTTGCCGATGCCGACGCACTTCGTCTTCCGCTTGCCGGTGTTTGTGTTCCCAGTTTGCCCTGGCTTCAGTCTCTTCGTGGCTGGCCAATGCGGCGATGCCAACGGCCACCAGCCCTGCGATGGGGATTAAGTACCACATGTTGCCTCCTGATTAACGGGGTAATAAAAGTTGGTCGGGCAAACTGACTTGGGGCAGTGCCGCCAGCAGTGTTTTCAGGCTCTGGTTGGCCTGTTCGCCCAAAGCCGGCAATTGTGCGGTCAAGGCTCTCACCATGTCTGTGCAGTTACAGCGTTCCTCTGATGACAAGCCAGGTGACAGCATGTGCTGGCTAGCGGCAATAGCCATATTAAGCAAGGTCATCCGCTCAAGATGATGCTGGGCCAGTTCACCCTGTACAGTGTCAAAGTAACGGTCAATAGCCAGCCGACGTTGTGCCAAGTCTTCCATTTGCATCTGCAAGGCGTTGTCAATAGAATGGTGCATCACGGCCGCTTGGTTTCTGACCCGCTCCATTTCAGCATCCAGACGCTTACATTCCAGTTTGTAGGCCAAGGTGCGTGCATAAACTTCCGCCAACGTCCCTAACGGGTTCAATTTATCCAGAATGGCCACCCAGCTGCTGTTCAAAGGTGGTGCCGCGTGGTTCACGTCAATTTTGTCAATGCCGGTCGAAGAAGTTGCCTTCATAAATTGCTCCGCAGATAAGTGGGTTATTAATAGCCGATATAAGCCGATTATTTATACTTACGCGTAGTTGGTGGGCATTTTAAAAATTTTTTGCTGATTTTTTATGCCCAAGGTCAATGCGCCATGTAATGTGATCTGACCCACAACTTTGTTTGCTTTTCTTCTTGTATTACGGCGACAATGTCAACGTTTTTAAAAATGATGGTTGCATGGCTTGTCGTTACAGTCCTTGATTGGCTCACCGTTCAATCGGGAAGCTAAAAAGGGCCGTACAAATTTCACAAACTTGAAAATTTTTTTAAAACGGTCGCGGAACAGGCGTAACCTAAATTAACCAAGCATTGTTTTTACCTTGCAGATGCTTTTTTGCCAGACATGTGCTGGCTAGCTTGATTTTTTGAACACAAGCGTCATCAGGAGGGCTAAATGCCATTAAGGTCGCTACAGCCGCCGCAATCGGTGGTTTTACATTTGACAACATTAACACCGCTGTACACCGGTGGTATTGGCCAGCACGGCGAGCAACTGCACCCATCGGGTCTGTTGGGCAGTATCCGTTATTTTTCGGGTTTAGTGGCCAAGGCATTAGGTGATGGTACATTTGAAAATCGTGTGTGGGGGCATGTGCAGGGTGATGCGGGCCATGCCAAACAGGTCGCCATACAATGGGATGGCCGTGGTTTGGGGTTAACCAAATTGCCGGGAGTAATACGAATCATACGAGTCGACGGTAAAGATAGCAGTTGGTTCTTTAATCAGGCTCTCGGCGGCACCTGCCAGCTGACGTTGACCCGGCGCGATATCAGCGATGCCGATTGGCAAATTTTGCTGCTGTCATTGCGGATTCAAATCCGTCACGCAACTTTTGGGGCGAAAGATCAGTTTGGCCTGGGCGTGATGGGCTGTGCGGACTTACCCAAGGTGGCGGGGTTGGCAAATATAACCTTTGCCCGTCCACAAAAAACTGACAGCTTGTGGCACACCGCCTTTTTCAAAGCGCAGCTTTCCAAACCGAGTCTACGCAACGATGATGTTCTAAACTTTGAGGAGTTGTTGAAACTAGGCTTGTCCCTCCGTTACGCGTTGCGTAATTCCCTGCGGGGTAATCCCGATACCACGCCCGATAAGAATTTACGCCACATAATGTTGGGGGCGTTAAATGAATTTGGCAGTGCCGCCAATATTTCTGCGGCATATCCATTGGAAAGTGGCCTCATTCCCCAATTTGAAGTGCGCATGGCAGTGCAATTAAAACCTAGCGAAAGTGAGCAACGTATTAAAGTGATGAATGCTTTTAAAAAAGCATTAGAAGATTTTGCAATTGATGACTGGCATCCAGTGGCATTAAGCATTGAATGGGGCGGCGGCATCGGATCGGCTGATAAGTACAAATTTAAAACCATTTACCAATGGATCAACCACTTGGCAGGAGTCTAAAACAATGGGCACTATTTTTGATTTGTTGGCGGATGCCGAGTTTGGCAAACGCTTGCCAGCCAATTCTTGGCAGATCAAAGGGCACTATTTAAAACGCGAGGCAGTGGCCATTGAAGATATGGACGGTTTTATCAAACGTTACGATGCCACTATCAACCCACAAAGACGTACCAGGCTAGAAAATGATATCCGCAAAAATCCCTTGGCGCATATACGTACCCAGTATTTGCGCGAAGAATTTATGACCGTATTGGATCGCAACCAGCAAGCTGCACACAAAGTCCGCCATGCCGGTAACGGTTGGCATGCCTTGGAAAAAACAGGGGCGTTCAAGCCGCTTTCATTGGCTGCTTTGCCTGTGGGCAGTGCCGTATGGTCGTTGACATTCGAGCTGTTGACACCGTTGCTGAGTGCTGATGATGATCCGTTTTATCTGTTTGACAATCCGCTCCGCAAAGACCATGTGTACGGGGTGCCTTATTTGTCGGCGGCTGCGGTGAAAGGCTTGGCTGCTGACGCTTATCAACGCAGTTTCCCGGGCGACACCCCGTGGCGGGAACGCGGTAAAACAGACCCGGAACGCACCCTGCATTTCCGCAGTAGGGACAGACACGCCGGACGGCTATTTGGTGTGGCCAGCGATGACCAGCAGGCCGACAGTTTGCGCGGGCGGTTGCACTTTAGCCCGCTTTGGCTGGAGTGGGTACAGTATGTGGTGATGAACCCAACGGATCATAACAAAGGGGTCGGTACAATCCCGATACAATTTGAAGCCGCTGCGCCTTGCACCGACAAGAACAAGCCGGTGCACATCAATTTGCACGGTTTTTATTTTAACCCGTTGGATGCCGAAAACCCGGATGCCGCCACGGGAAGGGCTGATTTGGCCCGGTTTATTGCCGCTTTAGGGCATTGGTGGCCAGTATTGGGCTTAGGTGCAAAACGTCTGGCCGGATACGGTGCAATCAAACCGGCCGCTATCCGCATAGAAGCGGCTGGCTGGCAGGGCTGGGGCAAACAAGGTGTGGAATTGAAAGGGGCGCAAAGCTGGTTGGCTATGGCGGACAAATTGGCGAAGGGGGTTTGATGAAAGCAATGGACAAGGCACACCGGGAGTTGATTCTGGCCTCTGAAATTGGCGGGTTTTTGCATGATTTGGGCAAATTATTGCCGGATTTCGCGCTGGAAAATTTTCACGGGGGGGAAAACTTAACGGATATCGCCAAAAAACAAACAACAATAAAAGCTGCCCACGGGGCTATCTTAGAAGCTGGCCGGCCATACCCCAATGCGCAGGATTTGGCCGCCAATAAACCGTGGCAGCAGCTATTGGATTGCCTGCTGAATGACCCGGCTTGGCAAGCCAAACTAACCATACCATCTGCTTGGTGCCATGAAAAAACCATACAAGCCAAAGGGCTAGGTGCGCCGCTCCGCCAGCATCATGCCGACCATAATTTTCCGGAGGACGAGCTGAGCTTGCTGGGTGACATTTATGCCTTCGGTGCAGATATCCGCGATTCAGCCTTGGACAAGGGGTCGGGTAAGTGTAGCAATGCCAAGCAAACCGCACAATATGCCGTTATTAGCGACGGCTTAGGGTTGCCCAGCGTACCTTATAAAGCCGAAACCTTACGCGAGGCATGGCAACAAGCGGTGGATATTATTAGGCAGGCATTGGCCGGAGCCGATGTGCTGAAAGCCCGCCAGCATTTGTACCATGCTTTGCGGCCTCTTTACAAACAAGCCTTGGGCGAAACCCGCCGTCCAACCAATGATGTGACTTTGTATCACCACAGTCATTCATCTGCCAGCCATTTTAAGGCGGCAATGGCGGAAGGTGTATTGCGGCAGGATTTTCGCGGCTGGCAAGATCAAGATAAAGATAAAGGCGGCTTGTTTGACCTTAACAAACTAGGCCGGGTACGCTTTCGCTTGCTCGGTATCCGCTGGCAATGGTCAGCACTCAGTAAAGGCGTGTTGCGCCCAGTGGCACTGGCCAGCTTAAGCGCGGCTCGCCGGCAAGCGGAAGAGCAGTTGGCGCAGTTGTTCGAGGAGACGTATCCGGTCGGCAACCTGATTTATCGTGATGATGACGGAGTGCTGGTGTTAGTGCCAGGTTTTTATGAAGGGCTAAGCGATGAAGCGGCCAAACGTTCAGAATGCTTGTTTGCCGAACATATCCTAGACCCGCTAAGCGACAAAATAAGCCAATGCCTGAACAGTTTTGGTTGCGGCACGGCGTTCCATTTATACTGGAGCGAACCGAGTTTATATCTGACCGACTACCCCGAGGCCTTAGGGATTGTCCCAAACCCTAGCCGGCAACGCTTCGTCCAAGTCGGTTTGCCCGAATTGAAAGCGTTATGGGACACTGCCCCACAGCGTTTTAGCGGCGCACAAGTGCAAATTTGTCCGCAATGCGGTTTGCGTCCTGCCAGCACGCGGGAAATGGCCGTTGACGAAAGTGCCTTAGGTGACCAGGCTCTATGTGATGCCTGCACCGATTTCAGTGATGACAAGGCGTTTAAACAACGCTACCGCCATGCCGAAAATTTATTTGGGATAAAACCGCGCACGTTCAATTTACAAGACATCAGCCAACGGCGCGGCAAGTCTGAAAATGGGCGCATGGTGTTGGTCTCCATCCAAGTGGATACTGCGGCGGTGGCCAGTGGTGCAGCGTTAATCACCCAATTGGCCAGACCCATTGACACCATAGATGCCAATAAAAAACCTCAGTGGTCTGCAAATCGCTTAGGTGATGAATTTGACCGTTTGCTAACAGCACTGCGTGCAAACGATGAAAAGGCAATCGAACAGCTTGATAAGGACTTCATTAAAAATATAGGTGCTTGGATTGGCGATGATTATTGGTTACAGAAAAAAGATGGTCGCAGTTTACATGAAAAACCGCTAGCCAAAGCCCTGGACATCGCCGAGCAGTTCTTTATGCGCGAAGCCATCCCTGAAGAACTTGGGCTTTGCCGCCATGATGGCGACCGCTTGGCCTTGTTCGCGCAACGCAAACATGCCTCTCCGGCCCGCTTGCAGCGCTTATGGGATGATCTGGAAGACTTATGGCGTGAACTGATTAACGAAGCGGCGCAGTTGGTTGATGATGACCTTATGCCTTTGTCGCTGGATGCACGCGGGGTGCGCTTTATCGTATCCGCCAATGATGCCAGTGAAATTTTGCTGATGGCGCAACGCCGCTTGCAAGGCAGTTTAAGCAAGGTACGCGGCGGTTTGGCCGTGCATGTGTCCGCTTTGGCCCTGCGTGCCAAATTCCCGCTGTATATTGCCATGGATGCCATCTATCGCTTGGAACGGCGGATAGCCAATAACCCGCGCCAAACCTGGCAAGTCAAACGCTGCCGGCATGACGCACAGCAACAATGCGTCCATATTGATTGGCAAACCCCGTGCGGTGATGTGGCTTGGACAGTCGACATGGCCACTGGCGACCCTAAGCAAGAGGACATTTGGCATCCGCATGTGGTTTGCGTCAGCAAACCCGAAGGCCCTGACCGATTGCTACATATCAGTAAGTTAACAGCCGGTGACCAAGTGTCCGTGCCGGTGTCAACGTTTGATTTTTTGACCCTGGAAGGTAGTGCCAGGCGTTTTGACATTTATTACGACAAACAAGGCCACCGCCCGCATTTGATCTTTGGCCGTGCAGGCCGGCCGCCACATTTGCTGGAGCAAATGCCCGAACTGCTCGACCCGGCACAAAACTGGGTGGCGCGAGCTGGCTGGAATTCCAGCCAGCTTAAAGGCTTATACGGGCGTATGGTGGAAACCTATGAAAACTGGGTGCGCCTGGCAGTTGACAGCGGGCAACGTGACAGCGGCATGGCGGCATGGCAAAGCCATATTGCCGACTTGTTGGCCCGCGATTTGCCCGGCAAAGACAATGAGCCTTTACGCCATGATTTATTGGCTGCGATTGTCGATGGCCGTTTTTTTGATGCCGTGGAGTGGCATACCTATATTTGTAAATCGGCTTCGGCCAATCCCAATACCGTTTCTGACCAGGACTAACCTTATGAAGTCACACCCTTTGTTTTTGTTCGCGCTTGACCCTACCCATATCGGTGCTGGCGGCTACCGCCTCGGGCGGGTGGATAACACCATCATCCGTGATGCCGCCACGCAACTGCCAAAAATCCCTGGCAGTTCGCTGAACGGGGCATTGCGCTCGGCGGCAATCTTTTCTTTGGAAGATAAGGAAGAACGCAGTCAAGCGCAACTTTATGCCCGGCATACTTTGGATAAAGGCAAACAGCGGCGTAACGACCACCAGCGCGGTGCTGATGACCCTGTGGCGAAAATTTTTGGTTACGCCGAGGGAGATCCCGAGGGCAGCTCAAGAATCGCTATGTTGAGTGTGCGCGATGCGGAAATTTTTGCCTATCCTGTACCAACCATGATGGGGCCGCGTTGGGTAACTACGCCGTTTTTATTGGCGCGTGCGGGCTGTGCAGTGGGCGAGGAGCTGCATCCTATATCTGAAGCAACCGTGTTCGTCAAGAATATACTCGGTAGTGCTGAAAGGCTGAACTTAGGCTGGTTGTTGTTAGCCGCAGAGAAAAAAGATATTCCCTTCCCCTCGTTTGCCAATCAGCCAGCCTTGAAATTTGTTGAAGACAATCTGATTGTGGTGCATGACAACTTGTTCCCCGCCTTGGTCAATTCCAATTTGGAAACCCGCACTTCGGTGTCGATTGATTTTGCCAGCGGCGCAGGGGCGGATGGGTTGCTGTTTACTTATGAAGCAACACCCCGTGGCACCCTGTTTTTAGGGCAGCTTGATTTTGATGACCGCCGTTTTCCTGGGCTGTATGACTTCGCTTACCCAAGGGTAGAGAAGGCATTGGCTCTCGCCAGTGCTTTAGGTTATGGTGGTATGACCACCCGTGGTTTTGGGCGCATGCAAGCCATTTTGAAGGAGGCGGTATCATGCTAAATTTGGAACCGTTGGCAGCCCAAAGCGCTGCACGGATGGTCGGCGATGACCCCAAAAAAGCCGAGAATCTTATCACTAAAGCCGCTGCCGTATTGGCCGAACAGGGCGTTTATGCGTTCGGCTTGTTTTTGGCCAGCCGTAAAGGCTCTGAATCCAATCAGGCTTCCGATATTCACTCCGGCATCCGTAAAATCCTTGCCGATGCGGGTTTGAAAGAAGATGTCCAAGGCAGCAATGCTATTGCCGAATATTACAGTGGCATCGGCAAATCCCGCCCCGACGAATCCGAAATTGATGCGTTAAGACGGTTGCTGCTAACCAAGCAATTGATGGAAATCACCCTGAATTATGGGCGTTACCATGCCAAAGCTCGCGGGGGGGCTTGATTATGGGCGGCCAGATATGGCAGTTTGCCGCCTTTAAGCTGGCATTGTTGACCCCCCTCCATGCAGGTAGTTGGCGGGCGGGTATGGTGGCACAAACCCACCGCTTTGTGCCAGGACATTTGTTCAGCTATGCCATGGCCGCCTTTTTTGGGGGGCAATGGGGCGGCCGGCCTGCTGACTATGAATGCGCTTTACAGGCGGTTTTAAGCAATACGCGTTTTGCCCCTGCGTTCCTGGCCGATGACCAGGGTTTGCTGTACCCAGTGCGCAATCGTGCAGTCATTGAACAAAGCTATATTCGCGGCAATAACCATGTCACCTTGCAACCCGACACGCGTGCAGCGCAAGAATCTGCGCTGTTTGAGGTGGAATACCTGACGGCAACGGCTGTTGATGGTGTGCGGCAAAATCAGGCAACTGAGCTGTGTGGGGGTGTTTGGTTTTGTGATGATGGATTGGCTGGTGTGCCGTGGCAAAATTGCTTTGGGCATTTGATATTAGGCGGTGAAGGCAAAATAGGTTATGGACGTGTCCGTTTAATAGGCTGGGATGAAACTGCGGACAGTTTTCATGGTGTCGGGCGTACCAGCGGACATGGCTTGCAGATGGCGGCTGGCGAACGCCTGCCCGGCCCCGCATTGTCAGGTGTGGGCCAAATGCCCAAGCAACCTTGGTTAGGCCGGCTTTATGACAAGCAACAAGGCTTTGGCCGCCGTATGGGGTTGGCGGCCTTAGTGACAATGGATGGTACTTGCGGACAACAAGATACTATCTTCTTGCCTCATGCGGATGAAGTGGGTTTAGGCTGTTGGACAAGCCAATAAACGATGGTTGGGGTATCCCTCTCAGCGGTTTTACGGCTGAATGGTCTATTCCTAAACAGCCACCGCATGATGCTTTTATTGGCGGCCGGCTACGCGGAATTTTAGGTCATGCCCTATTTTCACAGGTATGCCCGTTTCCAGTTGCAAAATGTGCAGATTGTGCCTTGGCAGCTTATTGCGATTATACCTGTACGTTTAAACCGCTGGCCCCCACCGCATTGCCCGCTTATATTTTGCATGATTGGCAAGTCCATAAAAAAACTATTTCGGTGACTCTGTTGCTGATGGGGAATGCTTCCCAATCGGCCGAAAATTGGATTAGGGGCCTTTTTTCGCAATTGCCCCGGCTTGATTGGTGGGGGCAAAGCGGTATGCGCCTTCAGAAGGTGACGGATTGGCAGTCGGGAAACAAGTTGTTTGCGAATGGCCGTTTTGCTGCCCAAGCCCAACTGACTTTTGCTTGCCGATGGCCTCTAGTGGACTCTGATGTGTCCGTAAATTTTATTACCCCTTTGTTGAGCAAGCATCAACATGGCGATCCGCTCATGGCCGCTTTAAAAACACGGGTACAGCGTCTTCGTAACCAGTTTGGGGATGCCGGTGTTTTTGATGTCAGCCACTCGCTATGGCATTGCCAAATTAATTCCGGGCAGCAAGTTAATTTGCATTGGAGGGGAGGCCAGCGAAAACTAACGGCGAGTCATTATCATTTGATATTGACTCAACTGACTGATAGCGGATCAGCATTGCTGGGTGCCGGCCTTTGGCTTCATGCCGGTGGACAAACCGGTTTAGGGTTAGGCAATTACCGTTTAGAACCGACCGATGCTGTTGGGCGGAATACTGACGCAATCAATGTGAGAGGACGAAAGTGGCTTGCCGGGCAAGACAGCGCGGACAACTGAGCCAGGCGGCTTTGGCCGGGCAATCGGGCATGGCGCAAGCAATTATTGCACAAATGGAAAGTGGCAAGCGCACCGGCAGTGTGGTGGCGCTTAAAAAATTGCCGATGTGTTGGGGCTGGATTTGGATGATTTGGCTTAGGCGGGTACCCGATCCCGACTGGGTCAGCGTGGACAATATTGACTTGCCCGTCATGACACCGGACGAATGCCCCCAGCTGCTCAACTTGCCGTTGTTCGGCTCCAAAGTGCCTGCGGGCTTCCCGTCACCCGCCGATGACCACCTGGAAGCGGCCATTGACCTGAACCAGCACTACATCAAACATCCGGCGGCGACCTTCTTCGTCAAAGTCAAAGGCCACTCCATGACCGGCGCGGGCATCCATAACGGCGACCTGCTGGTGGTGGACAAGTCCCTGGAAGCCCAGTCCGGCTCCATTGTCATTGCCGTGGTGGACGGCGAGCTGACCGTGAAGCGACTACTGCTGCAAGGCGATGAGGTCTGGCTGATGCCGGAAAACCCAGACTACCCGCCCACCCGTATCAAAGAAGGCATGGAGCTGCATATCTGGGGCGTGGTCGCCCATGTCATCCATTCGCTCTAATGCCGCCCGTTTAAAGATGTTCGCACTGGCCGACTGCAACAATTTTTACGCCTCCTGCGAGCGGGTCTTCCAGCCCCGGCTGGAAGGCAAGCCCATTGTGGTGCTGTCCAACAATGACGGCTGTGTGATCGCCAGGAGCAACGAGGCCAAGTCACTGCGGGTTGCCATGGGTGCGCCATACTTCAAGATCGAAAACTACGCCAAGCAACAAGGCATTGCCGTGTTTTCCTCCAACTATGCCTTGTACGGCGACATGTCCCACCGGGTGATGCAGGTCTTGTCCGGTTTTGCCCCCAGGACAGAAGTCTATTCCATCGACGAATGTTTTTTGGACTTTACCGGCCTAAGCCAGGACCTGACCGACTATGGCCGGCACATCTGCCGGACAGTCCGGCAATGCACCGGCATCCCCATTTCCATCGGCATCGCCCCGACCAAAACCCTCGCCAAGCTGGCCAACCGGCTGGCAAAGAAAGGCCACGCCAAAAACGGGGCGGTGCTGGACTGGCGGACACTCACGGAAACCAGCACACTGTTGGAGTCAATAGCCTTGGATGAGCTATGGGGTATCTCCCGGCGCACCGCAACCAAGCTAAAGGGGTTAGGAATCCACAACGCCCACCAGCTCAGCCAGGCCGACCCGAAACGTTTGCGCCAACAGCTGGGGGTGGTGATGGAACGCATAGTGCTTGAGCTGCAAGGGGTCTCCTGCATCCCGCTGGAAGACGCACCCCCGCCCCGCCAACAAATCCTGACCTCACGCAGCTTTGGCGAAAAACTGACCCGCTTTGAAGACCTCAGGGCGGCGGTCAGCCACTTTGCCGCCCGTTCGGCAGAGAAGTTGCGCCGCCAACGGCAGGCCACCACCGTGCTGAACGTGTTCGCCGCCACTAGCCCTTTTGATGCCCAACACCGCCAATACAGCAACAGCGCCACCGTGCTGTTCAACCACCCCACCGACCACGCCGCCGACCTGATCCGGGCGGCCCATGACGGCCTGCGACGCATCTACCAGGCAGGCTACAGTTACCAACGCGCCGGGGTGATCTTGCCCGACCTGCAACCGGCAGGCATGCTGCAACACACTTTGTTTGATGGTGACGGCAACGGCAAGGACGAAGACAAGCACGCCCCCTCCGACGCGCTGATGCAAGCCTTGGACGGTATCAACCGTCGCTACGGCAAAAGCAGCATCCGCTCCGCCAGCGAGATGGTCGGCAACCGCTGGCACATGCGCCAACAGTTCAAGTCACCGTCTTACACCACCCAGTGGGCGGAACTGTTGGTTATTGAGACATGATGCTAACAGCCAAGCCTGGTGGCCAATTTTAGCCCGTTTGCCCCATACCTTCGCCTGTTATTGCCTTGCCCAAGCATCGGGCTTAGCTGCAAAAATAGGGTGTTACTTAGCATCCTCCTCACTATCAGCACCCACCGCCTATTTGAAAGCATACTTGTTCAAGATGTGGTTTACGATCCAGAAAAAATTGTCACGGGAGTCTGTTTCGCCCCAGGCCCCGCATCCCCGCATTGCCAGGGGCGGGGCTTTACGCCTGGAACCAGCGGCCCATAATAGCCCCAAGCCGACAACAAGTCGGTGACCCCTGCCTTGGTCCGGGTTAGTGTGTGGCCGGCCGGAACTGTCTTCAGCATTGAAAAGGGTCGGGCGGGTTTGGGGGTAACGGCGGTACATGCACTGTCCCGTTTTTTGCCCAAA
>Ga0208621_1000092_pt1 | contig 27124 bp, 26 predicted proteins | sample CryBogCBH26May08_FD_184617 | JGI IMG/M metagenome (GOLD analysis project Ga0208621, IMG submission 184617) | Freshwater microbial communities from Crystal Bog, Wisconsin, USA - CBH26May08 (SPAdes) (version 2) | ecosystem: Environmental > Aquatic > Freshwater > Lake | place: Crystal Bog... | reverse complement strand
CAGGCAGTCCACCTTAATCCTGATAAGACCAAAGCTAACCAAAAACCAAACGCAGAGGAGATAACTCGGAACAAAAAAGCCGCTTAAGATTTAACCGTCGAGGCGACAACTACTCTGAAAATTTCCGATAGTCGCCAAATATAATTTCAACAACGGCAAACAAGCCGTGGAGAGAAACTACCCCAACGAACTGGCGCAAATCGAAGCAGTGATTAACGCCATTGATTCGTCGCTTTATAAAACCAAACAAAGCACCGAAAAAACCATGATAGGCAAAATGCTGTTTGCCCCCATGTCTATCAACAAAGCTTTTAAAGCTGAATTTAATAAAATTGGTTGGCAAAACCACAAGGTCAGTTGCGATTATATCTACGGTGAATATCTGACCGACTATATCCCAGCAAAATCATCTCACGGCAAACCATTTCGGGATATGGACTTTGTCAAACCCGGCACAAAATTGGGTGTTGAAGTGCAATTTGGCAAGTATGCATTTATGGTCTACAACGTTTGTGCCAAAATGACTATTTTTAGCAACATGGGCATCATTGATACAGGGATTGAAATCGTACCCGTGAAACGCTTTGCTGATGAAATGAGTACAGGAGTGTCTTATTTTGAACAGTTTGCTTGGGATTTGGAACATCGCGGTAAAGCGGATATTGATATTCCTGTGCTTATTTTGGGCATAGATGCCTAAACCCTTAACCCCCCCTCACATCCCATGCTTGACACATCTACCATTTTTCCGGCATTCATCTCTGTGAATGCTGATTGGCATCCCATCACTTAACATCCGAGAACAACCCTTATGAATATCCTTATCGTCGGCGGCGGTGGACGCGAACACGCATTGGCTTGGAAAGCCCGCCAATCCCCCTTGGCCGACACCGTCTTTGTGGCGCCCGGCAATCCCGGCACTGCTTTGGAAACCGGCATCCAAAACGTACCCATTGCCGCAGATGACTTGACCGGACTGCTTGCCTTTGCCCGGCAAAATGCAGTGGGGCTGACCATTGTCGGCCCTGAAGTACCCTTAGTCTTAGGCATTGTTGACCAATTTCAAGCGGCCGGGCTTAACTGTTTTGGCCCTACCGCCCAAGCGGCACAACTGGAAGGCTCCAAGACCTTCTGCAAACAATTCTTAAGCCGCCACCGGATACCCACCGCCGCATTCCAAAGCTTCACCGACAAAGCACAAGCACTTGCCTATATCCACCAACAAGGCGCACCGATAGTGGTCAAAGCCGATGGCTTGGCGGCAGGCAAAGGGGTCATTGTTGCACAGACAGAACAACAGGCCATTAACGCCGTAGAAGACATGCTGGCAGGCAACGCCTTTGGTGAAGCTGGACATAGGGTGGTCATTGAAGAATTCCTGACCGGGGAAGAAGCCAGTTTTATTGTCATGGCGGACGGCGAACACGCCTTGGCTATGGCCACCTCCCAAGACCACAAAGCCCGCGATAACGCCGACAAAGGCCCCAATACCGGCGGTATGGGAGCTTACTCCCCTGCCCCAGTGGTCACGCCTGACATTCACGCACGGGTGATGCGTGAGGTCATTATGCCGACCCTGCAAGGCATGGCAGCAGACGGCTTGCCTTACACTGGTTTTTTGTACGCCGGATTGATGATAGCCCAAGACGGGACAGTGAAAGTGCTGGAATTCAACTGCCGCTTCGGCGACCCAGAAACTCAGCCGATCATGATGCGCCTGAAATCCGATCTGGTGGCCTTATGCTTGTCAGCTTTGGCGGGCGATCTGGACAAAACCACCAGCAGTTGGGACGAACGCCCCGCACTCGGTGTGGTGTTGGCTGCGGCGGGCTACCCCGATACCATCCAAAAAGGCGCGGTGATTAGCGGCTTGCCCACCATACAGCGGGAAGATAGCAAAATATTCCATGCTGGCACCGCCCAAGCTGGCAGCGATATTGTGACAGCGGGCGGGCGGGTATTGTGCGCTTGTGCATTAGGGGCGGACATCAAAACCGCACAACAGCAAGCCTACCAATTGGCGGGGCAAATACACTGGGACGGCCTCTATTACCGTACCGATATTGGTTTTAAGGCAATAGACGCTTAAACCGACCGGACATGCCCGCTCGGTTTAGCAGCGTGGTGCTTGACATGCACCAGATTGCCCTTGAACTGTGTGGAGCATTTATGCCATGAATATTCCAAGGCATGGTTACGGCAATCTTTGGTTGACAACGCCAACGCCCCTAAAATAGCCTCATGTAGATTGTCACGCATACAGCCGGTGAGATTGTCCTTCAACACATCCAAAGGGCCTTGCACCGGATATGCGGCGACCGGCACACCACAGGCCAACGCATCCAGCATCACAATGCCAAACGTGTCGGTTTTGCTTGGGAACACAAACACATCCGCCGCCGCCATATATTCCGCCAACGCATCACCGGTCTTAAATCCGGCAAACACTGCATCAGGATAAGTTTTCTGCAATTTTTCAAACGATGGCCCATCCCCCACCACCACCTTTGTGCCGGGCAAATCCAAAGACAAAAAATTATCCAGATTTTTTTCTATCGCAACCCGCCCGACATACATGGAAATAGGCCTCGGCAAATCCAGAAAAGCTTTGTCACGAGGACGGAAACGCTCAGTATCCACCCCCCTGCTCCAACGCACCATTTTGTTGGTGCAAAAACCTCGGGCGACCAAATTGGCTTCAACCGACGAAGTGGCGACCATCACCCGGCTGGCAGGGCCGTGAAACCAATTGAGCAAACCATAACCCCAGCTCACCGGCATTTTAAAGCGCAAATTGACGTATTCGGCAAATAAGGTATGGAAAGAGGTGGTGAACGCCAAGTGTTTTTGCAAACAAAACTTTCTGGCGGCCATCCCCAAAGGCCCTTCAGTAAAAATATGGATATGGTCTGGCGAAAAATGCTCCAACAACTGCCTGACTTTAGGGTAACACTTGATGGATAGCCGGATAGAAGGGTAACTGGGGCAAGGGATGGTATTGAATTGCTCCGGCGTTATCATCAGCACATCCGCGCCATCTTCGCGGAGCGCCCGGCAGGTGTTGTCAATGGTGGTCACCACACCATTGATTTGTGGCTTCCAAGCATCGGTAATGAATGCGATTTTCAAGGTCATCTGATATGAAAGGTACGGCGGTCTCTAAATGATCGAGAATAAAGGTTTAATGTGAACGAATAATTACAATGTGAAAAGTTGATGAAATTTTGTCGGCAAGCAATACAGGCAAGATAGGGCTTGCGATCAACCCGTGCCGTGCCCTTGGAAACCTGAATAGTTGAGGGTGCTTTTACCCTACAATCGGGGCTGGACAGGGTGTTGACAGCTGCAATGTTATATATGAGTAGCTAGCACCCAATGAATACAGCACCCATACGAGTCTGGAACGAAATTACAATTATTAACCTTATGTTTTTGTAGTGGTTAGTTCATTTTATGCCCTTGGGTACACCCCAACCTAAGCACTGCAAACTACAAACTCTGCCTAAACAACCTAATAGTTTCTTCCGTTAACGGGTTATTTTCATGGTCGAGCATGTCACCTTCCAGTTCCACTGCCAACAACTGCAGGGTGTCGGTAAAGTCATCAAACACAGCTTGTGGATTGTCCAGCACATTGGGCTGCATAAGAAACACCAGACCGGTGCTGGTGTATGATTCTAGACCGCTGACGTCACTAGGGTCAGGGAAGGTGCCTGGCTTGGTCATGCTGGCGACACAAAAGTCAACCAAGCGGTTGCCAACCAATCGCTCATAAATTTTCAGGCTACCATAAACCATCTGCGCGATATTAAAAGCGCTGGCCAAATCCAAGCCATTGAAGCTTTGCCCAGGTTTGGCATTAAGGCTGAATTGGATGATGTCCGGCACAACAAAACGCGGGGCGGTGTCATTTTCATCATCGGCATAGTGGATATTTCCCTCTGACGATGACGGGGCGACCAACTCGACCGGGCTTATCGGCTCATCAAATGTGGCTGCCTTTTCGGGTACAATGCCGAAATCTTCAAGGTCATTTTGTTGCTTCGAGGTTGTTTCCGCTTGCCGCTGTCCGCGTTTTTTATTCTTAAAGCCCCGCCCTTGCGCCAAACCCTCTGCCGGTTCGGCATTGCGGTTTTTTAGATAACTCCGCAACAAAATGCCTAAAATCACCAATAGGCCTATTGCAATAATGATGACTCTCAATAATTCTTTATCCATTTAGATTTCCGCCAAACTGACTGCTTCATCAATATCAACTGCGACCATCCGGGATACGCCCGGCTCTTTCATTGTCACACCTGCCAACTGTTTTGCGATTTCCATTGTAACCTTATTATGTGAAATATATAAAAACTGAACGGTTGAGGACATTTCTTCAACCATCTTTGAAAACCGGCCGACATTGGCATCATCAAGCGGCGCGTCCACTTCGTCCAGCAAGCAGAATGGCGCGGGATTAAGTTCAAAGATTGAAAAAACGAGGGCAACAGCGGTCAATGCTTTCTCACCACCGGACAACAAATGGATAGAGCTGTTACGCTTGCCGGGTGGTTGGGCGATAATGGTCACGCCCGATTCCAATAAATCTTGCTCGGTCAATTGCAAATAAGCTTGCCCGCCACCGAACAATTTCGGGAATTTTTCCTGCAACCCACTATTTATTTTATCGAAAGTTTCTTTAAAACGCTGCCTGCTTTCTTTGTCAATTTTGCTGATAGCCTGATCCAAGGTTGTCAGCGCTTCCAGCAAATCGGCCTGTTGTTCGTTCAGGAAGTCCATACGCTCTGCCTGGGCCCGGTATTCTTCAATAGCGGTTAGATTAATCGTGCCCAAACGCTCAATTTGTTGTGCCAAGTCATCGGCTTTATACCGCCATAGCGGTTCTTTGGCCGATTCGGGCAGGTCAAGCAAGATTTGCCGGGCATCAGCATCTATTTCTTTCAGTTGCTCATTAACGGTTTGCTGCCTGACCCGGCTTTCTTGCAGTTCGTAACGCAATTGGTCCAATGCCTCTTTTTGCGTTTCCAAATCCCTTTGGGCACGGAGTTGTTGTTCAGAAAGCTGGCTAATTTCCGCTTCAATCCCGTCTTGCAAATGGCGTTGTTGTTTGAGCCTTGCTTCTAATGCGTCTTTGTCTTGTTTTCGCAGCACTAATAGCTGTTTTTCATCATCCAGAGGCGTGGAGGTTTGCTGCAGCTTATTTTGCAGTTCGGCAATACGGTCAGTGGCTTGTTGTTGCTGGCTTTGGCTACGGGCCAACTGTTTTTGGGTGGCCAATTGCGCTGTTTTTAAGCTGTCCAACTGGGCTTTAATGGCATAGACTTGTTGTCGGGCTTCATTAAGCCGCTGTTCGCCTTGCTGCTGTTGGCCCTGTAATTGATGGTTTAAGGCTTCCAGGCTGTCACGCTGTTGTTCTTGCCCATCTAAGATAGCTTCGGCTTCTTCATGCAAACCCCGCGATTCCGCCATAATGGCCACATTTTCTGCCAGCTCTTCGCTGATGTCGGACATTTCTTCGCCAATTTGCCGTAGCCGTTTTTGCTGTTGTTCCAAGCGTGCCGATTGGGTGCTGTATTGGACGTTTTTGTGAGCGGCTTCACGCCCTAAACGATTATCTTGCAGGCGTAGGGTTTCATACAAGGATTCAGCGGCTTTCAAGCTGGCTTCGTACTCATCAAGCTGTGCTTCACACGCTACTGTAGCCAATTGCAATGCCTGCTGCTGATGTTTGAATTGGCGCAAGGTTTGTTCACGCTGCAATAGCCCAGTTTTGCTGTCTTTGGCGCGGATGATTTTGACCCAGTTTGCCCCAAACCAAATGCCGTCAGGAGTAATGACCGATTGATGCGCGGGTAATTGCCCCGCCATGAACCGTGCCGTGCCATGGTCGTCGGCAATAAAAACATCGGCCAGCAAGGGGTATAAATCCCAAGGGGCACTGACTTTTTCCAATAAGCGCTGCCATTGCGCGGGGGCGCACGGAGCGGTGGCCGATTGGTTTTCAAACAAAGTGACCGATTGCCCGATTAGACCATCCAATTCACTCAGCACCACGCTTGCATCATCCAGACAAACGGCCTCCAAGCACACGCCTAATACGGTTTCCACCGCCAGCTCCCAACCTGGCTGCACTGCCAAGCATTCCGCCAGACGAGGTGCGCTGCCCAGGCCCACTGTCGCCAGCCAAGTGGCTAAGTCCTGGTTGTCTTTGCCCATGGCATGTTGCTGGAGCAATTCCAGCGAGTTGGTTTTGCCTTGCAACGCTTGTAATTCGCTACGTTGCCCGTGCAGGCGTTGTTGTGCTTGCTTGATGTGTTGGCGTAAATCTTGGCTGTATTGTTGCGTCTGTTGCAATTGCTCCTGCACTTCCGCCCGTTCTTGTTCAATCAGCGCGATACTAGCCGACAACTCCTCCAATTCGTCTTGCAACTCAACAGCGGACAGTTCGCGTTGTTCGCTACGGAGTTTGTCAATTCGTACCTGTAATTGCCGGTTTTGGTTTTCCAATTGCACGGTCTTAACCCGCTGCACCTCGGCTTGTTCTTTGTATTGGGCATGCTCGTTGCGGTACGCTTCCCATTGCTGTTGCCATTGTTGGCGTTGCTGCTGGCTGTGCAGCTGCTGTTGTTCAGCGTCGTCAAACTGTTGTTCAGCCGTTTCCAAGCCCGCTTCGGCTTCCTGCCACTGTCCGCTTAGGGTCACCAGTGCGTCGTTGTCCGCCGCCCAGTCGCTGTGCAATTGCGCCAAGTGTTCGCGGGTTCGGCTTATCTCCTGTGTAGTCTCGCGGTGGCTAGCTTCGTTATGCTGGATAGCCTGCTCCAAGTGACTGACTTCGGCAGCCAGGCTGTAATAATCGCCTTGGCAAGCATCAAGCTGTTGCTGCTGGCGTTTATGCCCTGCACGTTGCTCAGTCAGTGTACTGTCTAGCTGCCGCTGCAAAATGAACAACCGGTTATGTTCGTTGGCAACTTGTTGTAGCTTTGTGTCCAATTGAGCAGCAATTTCTTGATGTGCCTGCCAGCGCATCGCCAACAATTCAAGCCTGAATTGCCGTTCTTGCTGTTTGAGTTGGGTGTATTTTTCGGCTTTTTCGGCCTGTTTTTGCAGATGTTTAAGTTGCTTCCCAACTTCTTCGCGCAAGTCTTCCAGACGCTCCAAATTTTCGCGGGTATGCTGCATTCGGGATTCGGTTTCTTGCCGCCGCTCCTTATATTTGGAAATTCCCGCCGCTTCTTCAATATGCATCCGCAAATCATCCGGCTTGGCTTCGACCATACGCGAGATGGTGCCTTGCTCAATAATGGCATAACTGCGCGAACCCAATCCAGTACCCAAAAACAAATCGGTGATGTCTTTACGTCGGCAGCGCGAGCCATTGAGCATAAACAACGATTGCCCATCACGGCTGACTTGGCGTTTGATGGCTATAGTGTCGTATTGGGCATATTCACCGCCCAATTTGCCTTCGGTATTATTGAAAACCAGTTCCACCGAAGCGACACTCACCGGTTTGCGCCCTGACGAACCGTTAAAAATGACATCGGCCATACTGCCGCCACGCAAATGTTTGGCGGAACTTTCGCCCATCACCCAACGGACTGCATCAATAATATTGGATTTTCCACAACCGTTGGGGCCGACAATGGCAGTCAGGTTACTGGTGATAGGAATGCTGGTGGGATCAACAAATGATTTGAATCCGGCAAGCTTGATTTTTTCCAGCTTCATTACAACGGTGGGCTTCCAAGTTTTGGTCAAAATTCGCTATTATTAACCAAATCAGCAGTAATTTCGACTATTTTAACAGTTAGGCTTACATAAAGGTGCGGTCAGTGCCGTGCTAGTGGACGGCGCACACCGCTGTAACAACGCTGCCAATAGCGGTCGGCCAGCTTGGACACCATCACCTTGCCCGAACGACGGCTAGGTGCGTGGATGAATTTGCCCTGATCCAAATAAATGCCGACATGTGAATAAGGCTGTCGGTCAATATCAAAAAACAATAAATCGCCTGCCAGCATAGTGTCACCGGGAATTGGCGGCAAGGCTTCAGCCATTGCCCGGGCTGTCCTCGGTAAAGCGATGCCCTGATGCTGATAGACATGACGGACAAAACCACTGCAATCAAAGCCTTCTTCAGGACTGTCTTTGCCGAAGCGGTAGGGTGCACCTTCCAAGCTCAAAGCATAACTGACCACCGCTGTTTGGGCGGTGGGGTCGGGCAGTGGCGGGGCAGTGGCGCACCCCGTCACTAGCACCAGCAGCAACCCCAATAAGCATAAGTATAAATAATGTCCGGTCATATTATTAAGCATCAGTGCCGCTTTAACAGCATTAAAACCAGATAACCGTCAGGACATATCCATTTTTTTGCCTTGTATCGCCGCTGTGTCAAACACTGGCAAAATAGCCGACCGCTTCAATACCGGCAATGGCACAACGCTCATCTTGATCAGATTTGTCACCGCTGATGCCTACTGCACCCACCAAGTTGTTATCTTGATCACGGATCAGCACGCCGCCCGGCACAGGCATGATTTTGCCTTCGGACACATCAATTAAAGCGTTCATAAAATCAGGACGCTGCTCGGCAACCGCCGCCAAGCTGCGCGATGAAACGCCCATGTTGACCGCCCCCCACGCCTTTGCCGTAGCAATTTTTTGGCGGATCATGCTAGCACCGTCTTCGCGTTGCAATGCTTTAAGATGACCGGCATTGTCCAGCACGACCACGGTAATAGGCGACATGTTAAGCTCCCGGGCGACATGAATGGCGGTGTTGATGATGTGGTTGGCTTGTGTGAGTGTTAATGCAGTCATGATGATAAATTCCCTGTCATTTCAGTAAAGGAAAAAGCGCCGTTTCAATTTTGTCGGCAATAAAAGGTTGCGCCTTAGCATTAGGATGCAGACCATCCACTTGCATCAGCTGCGGGTTATCGGCGATATCTTCAAGGATATAAGGCAACAACGGCACATCCAGCTGTTCCGATAGCTGCGGGTATACCTGATAGAACTGGTCAATATAATGTTTGCCATAATTACTCGGGACTTTCATCCCTAGCAGCATCACTTGACCGCCCGCTTTACGGACACGCTCGATTATTTTGCTCAGGTTGGCTTTCAGGGCGGTCACGGAGAGGCCGCGCAAACCATCGTTCACGCCTAGCTCAATCAACACCCAAGCGGGTTTTCGGGCGGCCAATATGTCCCCTAACCTTGCCAAGCCACCGGCACTGGTCTCGCCGCTAATGCTCTCATTATGCAGACGATAAGTGCTGCCTGCAACCGCCATTCGGCTTTGCAACAACGCCACCCAGCCTTGCTCCATCCTCATGCCATGACTGGCACTGATGCTGTCGCCTAACACGACGATTTCAGGTTGGGCTAAACTGGCTACAGGCGACAAGGCAACCATCATTAAAACCAGGTACTTTAACATAGTACGGCTCCAAGAAAATGATTTAAATGATATTATAGTAACAGAAAGCGGGGACAAACCGATGTTGATTTTACCGGTAAGGGCAAAAATAATGCCCACCCATAACAAAGTTGCCCAGGCCGATGGGCAATGGTTAATTTTAACGGTTAAGGCCAGCCAAAGCTGTGTGCATTTGCTGGCTAAGGCAAAACAGCCTAGCCTGTGCGTAAAGTTTTTCCGCAGTGCCTGATGAATTGGGTAAAATAGCAAGAATTTTTTCATCGGTTATTGAAGTACGTGAAACCCCACTTAGAAGACTTGGTACAAACCCCCATCCCCACCGAACATGGTGAATTCATCTTGCATTATTACAGCAATAGTGTGGATGCCAAAGAACACATCGCCTTGGTTAAAGGTGATGTGGCCAATAAGGACAACGTACCCGTGCGCATACACTCAGAATGTTTTACCGGCGACGTGCTGGGTTCCCGCCGTTGTGATTGCGGCGAACAGCTGGATATGGCCCTGCAAATGATAGCCAAGGCGGGCATGGGCGTGCTGATTTATTTGCGCCAAGAAGGGCGCGGCATTGGCCTGTTAAAAAAGCTGCAAGCTTATAACCTGCAAGATAAGGGCATGGACACCGTTGATGCCAACCTGCATTTGGGTTATCAGGCTGACGAAAGGGAATACACCATTGCCGCTTTAATGCTGGAAGACTTGCAGGTCAAATCGGTGCAACTGATCACCAACAACCCTGAAAAAATTGAAGGCTTAAAGCAACTGGGCGTTATCGTGGCGGGCCGTATCGCCATTGAAGTGGTCGCCCACGACAAAAATGTGGCCTATCTTAAAACCAAAGCAAACAAAATGGCACATTTTTTGTTCCAGCCTAAAAATGAGCAGGATTGACCGATTACAAATTAGCGCGGTACTGGAAAATAAAGGCACTGCGGTTGCCGCAAATAGCCCTTGAAATGCTATTCCTGATTGCCACATAAGGCTATTTCTTGTTGATCTGGTTACCCTCTGGCATAAAAACGCAGCGTAACCCGACTGAGGCTTCTAAGCCAAAACCTCCTTCTTCCTCGCCACCAACACCCCATCACGGGTTGGAGTGATAAACGCATCAAAATCAGGGTCGTCAAAGATCATTTGGTTGTGTTTTTTTATTGCTTGCGTCCAGCCGGGAAACACATCCTTGAACGAATCCGCCACCACGCGCCCGCGCCATAACACATTGTCGGCGATATACAGGCCACCTGGACGGATACGCGCTTTTGCCAGCAACCAGATGTCCGGGTAGTCACCCTTATCCACATCGTTATAGCAAATATCAAAATCACCCTCGGTGGCGGCAAAAATATCTTGCGCCATACCTGCCCTAAAATCAATGCGTTCCCACAAACCGGCTGCGGTCAAATAAGTTTCGGCTTTTTGCCGGTTGAGCATATCCGCTTCGCTGCAAATCACTTGGCCTTGTGCGCCCACTGCGCGGGCAAACCAATAAGCGGAATAGCCGTAACCACTGCCAAACTCAAACACCCGTTTGGCAGCGGCAGCTTTTGCCAAGGTTTCCAGAAACACGCCCACCAAACGGCCAATAATGGGGAAGTTATTGGCTTCTGCCAGCGCTTCCATATCCAACAGCACCGGACAATCTTTGTTATGCAGCAACGACTGCTGGTAACGTTCAATAGCCGGATTAACCGTGACAATTGCAGTGGAATTGGGGGTAGTTGGGGCCTTCAATTGATTCACTTGGCTACCTCATAGAAAGAAAATGGTGTGTTCACCGATTGAAAGCTATTTGGCATTAAGTAACGCTTATCATGGGCTGTACGCATAACAATACAGCCGGATTTAAAAATGCATAGTAGTGTAACAAAAGTATCACTTTACAAGTCAATTCGCTTATACCTACAATGGTATTGAGTTTATTATAATAACCTGAGGGTGAAGGCTGTGGAACAATTGACCGAAGAAGAACGTAAACGCATTCTCGAAAGCCCACCGATGGGCACATTCGCACTCATGTCCGTGGTGCTGGGCGGCATGGTGATCGCTTGGCTGTTTTTATATTATGGCGTTTTTTTGCCACGCGGCTAGGGAATATTTATGCATACAGAACCCACAAAACCAAAAAGCCAATGGCTTATCAAGCTTTTCCCCCATTGGGCCCACATCCATATTGATCAGCTCGAACAAAAATGGATCGCGGTCTCTTTAGCCGCCGTTGCCCTGTTTGTTGGCATTATCACCCTTGATGCGTTGTTCCATGGCATCAACCCGCCCAGCAAGGTGGAAACCATAGATTCTGCCAGCCTGCATTTGAGCAAAGAATTTGCCGAAGACAATTTAGGCGTGCAAGTGGACGGGCAAGGCAAAATTATTATCAGGATGGTCGCAGGGCGATATTCCTTCTTCCCCAAACATATCGACGTGCCCGCAGAAACACCGCTCACCTTCCGTTGGGTCAGCATGGATGTGCTGCACGGCGTGCATATCCCGATGACTAATATGAGCACGATGATTGTGCCCGGTTATGTTGCGGAAATCACCACCAGCTTTCCAAAACCTGGCGACTATCCTTTGCTGTGCAATGAATATTGCGGCCTAGGCCATAACCACATGTGGAGCAATATCTCCGTGATCGCAAAAGAGAACTGGAAAGCGCCCACCAAACCTGCCGCAACCGGAGGAACAAGCCATGAATAATGCCGCAGAACAAAAACTGGTGTTGAGCCATTTATGGGTCGCCTTTATTGCCTTTGTGGTCGCCTGCTTGTTGGGTGAATACCAAGTCTTGGAGCGTAGCGGCCTGTTTCCGGCACTGGATTCGACCCGCGTTTATTTCGCTTCGGTCAGTACCCACGGGGTATTGATGGCCTTTGTCTTGACCACTTTCTTTATCATGGGCTTTGGTTACTATGTAGCGGTCAGCAGCCTGAAACAACCGCTCTGGAACCTACCGCTGGCGTGGATCAGTTTTTGGATAGCTTTGGTCGGCACGGTGCTGGCAGCCATTCCGCTACTGACCGGCAACGCTTCCGTGTTGTACACTTTCTATCCGCCCATTGTCGCCCATGCCGCCTTTTATATCGGCGCGACATTGTTGGTGGTCGGTTCTTGGCTGTGGTGCGTTATTATGCTGGTCACTTTTGGCCAATGGAAAAAAGCCCATCCCGGCGCACCAGTGCCGTTGGCTATGTTCGCCACCGCCGCCAATGCCCTGCTCTGGCTATGGACCAGTGCCGGTGTCGCCTTGGAAGTGCTGTTCCAGTTAATCCCATTCTCATTAGGCTGGATTGACACTATTGACCCTGGTTTGGCGCGGACTTTGTTTGCTTGGACCTTGCACCCTATCGTTTACTTCTGGCTTATCCCCACCTACATCGCGTTTTATGTGTTTGTGCCCAAACAGGCAGGCGGTTATTTGTTCAGCGATGAAATGGCGCGGGTGGCTTTTATTGTCCTAGTGGTGTTTGCCCTGCCCATTGGCTTCCATCACCTGTATATGGACCCTGAGCAAGGACAAGGCTGGAAACTGCTGCACGGCATTGGCACGTTTGTGGTGGCCTTGCCTACTTTAGTCACCGGCTTCACCGTAATTGCCTCGTTAGAGATTGCCGGACGTTTGCGCGGCGGCAAAGGCTTGTTTGGCTGGATTTTGGCCTTGCCCTGGACTAACCCGATGGTGTTGGCAGTAATCCTGTCATTATTGATGCTGATTTTCGGTGGCTTCGGCGGCATTGTCAACGCTAGCTATGCCATGAACGCCATGGTGCATAATACCGCCTGGGTGCCAGGGCATTTCCATCTGATTTTTGGCGGCACTACCATCATTATGTACATAGCCATTGCCTATTACCTATGGCCGCTACTGGTGGGCAAGCCGTTGTTTTCAAAAAATCTGGCCTTAATGCAGTTATGGACATGGTTTATCGGCATGAGCATCCTAACCACCCCTTGGCATGTGCTAGGCTTGCTAGGCCAGCCGCGCCGCATTTCCACCGTGGTTTATAACAATTTGCTGACTTTGGCTTGGCAGCCTTACGAATTCATGATGATATTGGGTGGCTTGGTGTTGCTAGGTTCAGCCTGCTTGCTCATCTACATCTTGGCTAAAACCCAGCTGGCACCCGCTGCTGAAGCGTTCACCGGAGAAATCGAATATGCCACACCTATCCATGCTGTCAGCACATTGCCCGAATACCTGAACGGCTTTAAGGTTTGGAACAAAGTGATTGCCGTATTAATGGCCATCAGTTTCGGTTTTCCAATTTTACAATTCTTCTTTATGGATACCTTCGGTTCCAGTGCTTGGGGTTATTAGTCATGGGAAACTTAATCATGAAACGGCTGCTACTGTTGCTTGCCCTGTCCACACCGCTGCTGGCTAATGCCCAACCGGCCTCGCAAATTGCTTGGACACCAGCCATGCTTAACTTGGTAAAAAAAGGCAATGCCGAAAAAGGCAAGCAATTGGCGGAATCTTGCAAAAGCTGCCACGGAGACCAAGGCCAAGGGCTGAAAGCCGAAACCCAAGACGGCGAAACCATCCCCGCCGTCCCTGCTTTGGCGGGGCAGCTTGCCACATACACCTTTAAACAGTTGCGCGATTATGCCAATGGCGACCGCAGTAACGAAACCATGAATGGCATTGCCAAAAACCTCAGCGAGCAAGATGCCTCCGATCTGGCGGCTTGGTTTGGCAGCCTGCCGCGCACTGTGGGTGCTACCGCGCCGATAAAGGCGCGGGCTGAAAAAATGGTCGCATTGGGCGACGGCAAGCGTATCTTACCCCCTTGCTTCACCTGCCACGGCAGCAACGGACAAGGTGAAAAAATGGATATCCCCGCCTTGGCAGGGCAACAAGCCGATTATTTTGCCAGTACGCTGTTGGCCTATAAAAAAGCTGAACGGCATAATGATATTTACAGCCGTATGCGCCTGATTGCCCAGCAATTGAGTGAAGAAGAAATTAAAGAATTGGCGGTTTATTACCAACAACTCAAATAAGGCTTAAAGCGTAACCCGACCCGCAAAAGTGGCAGTGTTCGGGTTACGCTTGAATATCACGTGCTTATTTGGCTTTCAATGCCTTAAAAGCCGCTGCTGCCGCATCCAAGGTTTGCGCCAGATCATCATCACTGTGCGCGATTGACACAAAGCCCGCTTCAAAGGCCGATGGAGCCAGGTAAACACCCTGCGCTAACATGGCATGGAAAAAGCGTTTGAACAACGCCTGATCACAAGCCATCACTTGGGCAAAACGGCTGATATTGGCTTCTGCACTGAAAAACAGGCCGAACATGCCGCCAACCTGGTTGGTGGTCAAAGCAATGCCCGCTTGTTGGGCGCATTGTGCAAGGCCGCTGGTCAATTGCGCGGTTTTTGCCGTCAGGGTTTCATAAAAGCCCGGCTGGTCGATCAGTTGCAAGGTTTTTAAACCCGCCGCCATCGCCACCGGATTACCTGACAAGGTGCCCGCTTGGTATACAGGCCCTAGCGGGGCAAGCTGCGCCATGATGGTTTGGCTGCCGCCAAAAGCACCCACCGGCATGCCGCCGCCAATAATTTTGCCTAAGGTGGTCAAATCGGGCTTTATGCCATAATAGCCTTGCGCCCCGCCTAAAGCAACGCGGAAGCCGGTCATCACTTCGTCAAAAATCAATACGCTTTGGTAATTATCGCATACTTGGCGCAAGCTTGCCAAAAAGCCCGCTTCAGGTGGGATACAATTCATATTGCCCGCCACCGGTTCCACGATGATACAGGCGATTTGTTCGCCCATTTCAGCAAACAATTGTTTGACAGCCGCACTGTCATTATAAGCTAAGGTCAGCGTGCTGGCAGCCAGTGCCGCCGGTACGCCGGGTGAACTGGGCACGCCAAAGGTCAGCGCGCCAGAACCGGCCTTGACCAGCAAGGAGTCGGAATGGCCGTGGTAGCAGCCTTCAAATTTGACGATTTTGTCGCGTCCAGTATAGCCTCTGGCTAGCCGAATGGCGCTCATGGTGGCTTCTGTGCCGGAACTGACCATCCTGACTTGTTCAATGGATGGCATCAGTTGGCAAATCCGCTCAGCCATGTGTGTTTCAATTTCGGTGGGCGCACCAAAGCTTAAGCCTTTTGTGGCGGCCTGTTGCACGGCGGCAATCACTTCAGGATGGGCATGGCCCAAGATCATCGGCCCCCAAGAGCCAACATAGTCAATATAGCGCTTGCCTGTGCTGTCGGTGACGTACGCCCCACAAGCATGGTCAATAAACAGCGGTGTGCCGCCCACGCCACTAAAAGAGCGGACGGGCGAGTTGACCCCACCAGGAATAACATGCTTGGCTTGGGAGAATAAAGTAGCGGCTTCGGTCATTATCTTTATTTAGGTGTAAAATTGAAAAACCCTAGGATAGGTCAAGTTTATCATGAAGGAAAGGGGACAATGCGTTAAAATGACCCCATTAAACAATAATGCCCGATAGATTGAAAGGACACTGGCATGAGACCTAGAGAAAAGCGTAAAGGCTTGGTGGTGGTCAACACCGGCGAAGGCAAAGGCAAATCATCAGCGGCATTGGGCATGGTGTTCCGCGCTGCGGGCTGGGGTATGAACATCTGCGTCATCCAGTTCATCAAAGGCCAATGGCAGACCGGCGAACAAAAAGCAGCGGCAAAGTTTGACAACATCGAGTGGCACAATTTGGGCGATGGCTTCACCTGGGACACTAAAAACCCCGAGCAGGACATTAAAACTAGCCGCGAAATATGGGAATTCAGCAAAGCGAAAATCCGCTCCGGCGAATTCGACATGGTATTGCTGGATGAAATCAACTATTGTTGCGGCTATAACTGGATCAGCGGTAGTGAAATTGCCCAATTTGTTCGCGAGGAAAAGCCAGTCTGGTTGCATTTGTTGCTGACCGGCCGCAATGCCCCGCCCGAAGTGATCGAACTGGCGCACACCGTGACAGAAATGACTAAAATCAAGCACGCGTTTGAGCAAGGTATTAAGGCCGAACAAGGCATAGAATTTTAATTTATCGCAACACCCTAATAACAAACGCCACAGCAGTGGCACTTATAAACCCGAGGAGAATAACAATGCCAGAAATTCAGAAAATTATGTTAGCGGTTGCCGGTGTGATGATTGCCGGATTTGTTTTGGTTTGGCAAAGCAAGCAAGCAGCCACCCCCGCCCAACAAGAAGCGGCGGCAACCATTAGAAATTACGTTGCCATGCAAACAATGGCGGCGGACAAATGCCCTATTGCCATTAAAAAAGAAACCAACGAACAGGTTTATTTCCCTTCAGAAACCCTGAGCGACAAAGAAACCTATATCACCCTGAAATGGGTGGGTGAAAACAGCAAGACCGGTGGCTTCAAAAACGCGGCTTGCACCTTAAAAGCCTCGTTGGGTGGTATTTCTGAATTGGTGATTGATGATAAGGTGGTCATCAAGAAATAAAAATGTAGGCTGTATGCAGCGTAGCGCAATAGGGGTTTCCGTGCCACGAAGACCCGGATTGCGCTACGCTCCGTCCGGCTACATTGCTGGAATCTTTTTCGAGCTTCACTGTACTCCAGTCAAAATCAGCTACAAAGGCAAAATACAAACCACGCTTGGCAATGTTTTCATCGTTTTTGTCTGAGTCAAAGTCAATTTTCATGGCAGCTATTACAAAAACAGGAACAACGAAGCGCGTTCATATGCCATTAATGCGAGCCAAAATAGCCTTGCCTACAAGCCTAACAGGTTTCAACCTTCCTTAAACCGATGAATCAACCGCCGCTCTTTCTTGTTAGGACGGTGCGATTCGTCTATCCCGGCAAACAATACTTTTTGCTCGCGTTCCAGCTGTATTTGCGCTTGCCGCTTGGCATGGCTTTCGGCAGACTCTTCATACAACAACACCGCTTCTTTGGCGGGCCGACGTTGGCTGCTCAACGCCAGCACGGTAATATCCCAACGGTAATTGTCCTTACTGATAGCCAATTCCGTACCCACCCGAATTTCTTTGCTGGGTTTGGCGCGCTGCTTGTTGACGTGGACTTTGCCGCCATCCACAGCATCGGCGGCAAGCTTGCGGGTTTTATAAAAGCGCGCCGCCCACAACCATTTGTCCAAACGCAGCGATTCTGGAGCAACTGAAGGCATAGCCAACTTATCGTTTCAAACCTCGTGGCAATGAGAACACCACTTTTTCTTCTATGCCTTCATTTTCAGTGGTCGATTCACCGCCCCATGCCTTAAGCTGATCGATCACTTCTTGCACCAGCACTTCGGGTGCCGACGCACCGGCGGTCACACCCACCACATCCACACCCTCAAACCAGCTTTGTTGCATGTCTTTGGCGGTGTCAATCAAGTAAGAGGCTTTGCCCAGTTGTTCGGCAATCTCACGCAGACGGTTAGAATTAGAACTATTGGGCGAACCCACCACCAAGATTAAGTCCGCAGTTTGCGATAAAGTGGAAACGGCATCTTGACGGTTTTGGGTAGCGTAGCAAATATCGTCTTTTTTCTGCTCTTGGATACCGGAAAAACGTGCCCGCAGGGCATCAACCATCACTTTGGTGTCAGTCATCGACAAGGTGGTTTGGGTGACATATGCCAGATTATCAGGATTATTGACCGCCAACTTAGCCACGTCTTCGGGGGTTTCCACCAAATAAATGCCGCCCTTATCGCTGTTTTTTTCGTATTGCCCCATTGTGCCTTCCACTTCAGGATGCCCGGCATGGCCAATCAAGATAACCTCGCGGTCGGCTTTGGCATGTTTGGCCACCTGAAGATGCACTTTGGTCACTAACGGGCACGTGGCATCGAACACCGTCAAATTACGGTCTTTGGCTTCTTGCTGCACTTGCTTGGAAACACCGTGGGCACTGAAGATCAGATGCGAGCCTTCTGGCACATCGGAGATATCCTCTATGAACACCGCGCCTTTTGCCTTTAGGCCATCGACCACGGTGCGGTTGTGCACCACCTCATGACGCACATAAATAGGGGCGCCGAATGTTTCCAAAGCTTGGTCTACAATTTCTATGGCACGGTCGACACCGGCACAAAATCCACGGGGGTTGGCGAGTACAATTTGCATATCTTGACTTCTTAAGTTGGTTATTTTGAGCTATTTTACCTGAATAGTTAGGCTGATAGAATGTTTGCTTGGCAATTCATTACAAATGGGCTGCCATACGACCAGCCGCCCTGGACACGCAGTGAACTGTAATTGTATTTAAGCTATCCAAACAGCACAGTGTTATTATGAATTCTAAACTATTTTCAAGATTTTCAGGAGTGTGTCACATGCAATACCGCAATCTTCCCTTAAGTACACTCATGTTGGCAGCCAGCCTATCCGTATCGGCTGCCGACCTGGACCGTGCCGGAGTGGCACAACAGCTGATTGCCGCCCGCCCTGACCACCCTGCCGATTTACGCCGCAAAAACCTGGCCCATTTGGATTTGTCTGGCATGGATTTTAGGCAGGCCGATTTATGGGGGGCGGATTTGCGCGGCGCCAATTTTTCTGGCAGCAATTTGTCAGGGCTTAATTTGGACTTGTCGGTGATGTCAAAAATCAACCTGTCCGGTGCAGACCTCAGCCATACCAGTGTGTTTGGCGTAGCTATCGGCGGGGCAAACTTGAGCCATGCCAACTTAAGCGGTAGCCGGTTTATTGCCAACCTCGACCGCTCTGATTTAAGCAATGCCAATTTAAGCCACGCCAATTGGGGGGTGGACATGCAAAACCAACCAATGGGGTTAATGCGGGCCAGCTTGAACAATACCAATTTAAGCCATGCCAATTTGTCGGCAGCCAATCTTAGCCGGGCGCTGTTGCGCTTTGCCGATTTGCAAAACGCCAACCTTAGCCACGCCGTGTTGTTTGGAGTTGACTTGACCGGTGCAGATTTGTCTGGCGCGGACTTATCCGGTGCAGATTTGTCTGGCGCGGACTTATCCGGTGCGGACTTGTCATCCAGCAAACTGGAAGCGGCTAACTTTGCCCACACCAACTTGGCGGGTACGATATTTTCCGGCCTTGCCGACAAATCAGTGTTAAAAAACCTGGACACCAGCAAAAACAGCGATCAGGCGATTTTTAAATGACACTTTTCAGCCGTCCTAGGCAATCCTCATAAGGCACGTCATGACGCCCATCATGACGTATTGGTGGGCTATAGTTTATAATAAATCATCAGACCGCTAAACTACCCAGCCCATGTCCAACCCGAGCAATATACCTCCCCGTTTATTCAACCTGATTAGCCAGTTTTTGTCTAAAAACGTGCGCAGCGTTTATTACACAGCAAAAACGTCAGTCGGTAGGCCAAAACGCGATATTGTGGTGCAGCAGGTCGATCAGGCTTGCCAAAGCTTGCAAGAAACCCGCGATGAATTTGAAGACGCATTAGAGCGTTTTAAAACCCTGGTGACCGTCAACGAGCATTCCTTAGAACACCGCTACACGCTACTGAACCGGCAATACCAATTCTGTTGCATCAAAACCGCCACCGTAGGCGAGCGTATTGACGCCATAGAACTGGTCAGCGCGTCATTGTTTGCGGAATGGGAAAAGGAACTGGGCGAATACAGCAACCGCACCATGCAGCGCAATAGCAAAAAACAACTCAAGGATGCCAAAGAAAATTATGGCCGTTTAATTAAGGCCATGCGTCGTGCCGAGGGCAAAATCCACCCGGTGTTGTCGGCGTTTAAAGACCAAGTGTTGTATTTAAAGCATAATCTTAATGCCCGTGCCATAGCCGCATTACAGAATGAATTTCTTGAAATTAGCCTGGACATATCCGAATTGATCAAAGCAATGGAGCAAACCATAAAAGAAGCCAATCAGTTTGTTGGCCTATTGGTTGACCAAAAAGCCCTGCCACAAAAGTGATTTGGCCACCCTTTGACGCACAGGCCCAGTGCCATCGGCCTGACCGTAAATCCGCACACCCTGAAGCACTGCCCAGAACGGACGGATTTACACAACCATCTTCCGCGCAAACAGCAATGCGGAGCTTATCACTCCGCAACCTGATCACATGGAGCCAAGTTTGTACATGACATCATTGGCTTTATCTTTGGCATTATCATTGTTTTTGGCGACGCTTTTGTGGTTCTCCTGATCGCTTCTTTCCTTACTGAATTTGCCGATCATATCTTCCCAGCTAAGATATTGCTCATAAGCTTTAAAGCCGGTGCTTTTGCGTTGTTGGTAGACTTCTTTGCCCATTTCTATCACTTGCAAAGGGGTTTTGCCATCCACTGCTTTCAGGAATTCATCTTCGCTTTTAATGGAGTCACGCACCGTCCAGAAGGCAACTTCAAACTCAACCCTGACTTCGGGCGCCAAGCGGTTTTTTAGTCCTTTTACTGATTTATAGGCCGATTTCATGGTGTGGCCGTTGATCTCTTGCCCTTTGCCGCAAGCCACTAAACTTATACAGGCCAAAATAAGCAATAATAAAGGCAGTTTTTTCATATGGATAACCTCGATGTCAATGATATATACATGTTATGTTAAGACAGACTGTCCTGTAAGTTGTTATACACGCCAGATTACAAAACACAAAGAAAAATGGTCAGTCATTGTAACCCTAGGCTAAGCGATTATGCTTGAATTTATCCAATTATTAAAGCATGGCTATCAGGCCGCGCTAAACCGCCCTGGCAGCGAAAAAAGCCGAGCCGACTATACTAAGCGGGTGGAACAATTGCTACTGGCGGAAGCCTTTATCCGTAAAGGCCAATGGCTAAGCCACGCCGCCAAGCAGCCCCTGCAAATCACCCTGCTAGGCCCCACCCAAGCTGGCAAAAGCACACTGGCCAATGTTTTGCTCAACCATAACATGGCTGGCATCAGCCCGTTGGCGGGCTACACCCAACACCCACAAGGTTTTTGCCACGGCATCCCGTTGGACGGCAACCACAACGGTTTACAACGTTACTTTGGACGCTTCCAACACATGCCCGCCCAGCAACTGGCCAACACCCGCCATGATTGCTACGCATTGACCGAAAGCCCTGTTGCAAGCGATCTGCTGCCTCCTTGTGTGCTATGGGACACGCCCGACTTTGACTCAATAGATTCCGCCACCTACCGCGAGGGCGTACTACGGGCCGTCGCCTTGGCTGATGTGCTGGTGTTGGTGGTCAGCAAAGAAAAATATGCCGACCAAACAGTATGGGATATGATGGCCCTGGTGCAGGACTTGCACCAACCGACCTTGATTTGTTTGAACAAAGTGGCTGAAGGCTCGGAACAGCTACTGATCCATTCGCTTCAGGAAAAATGGCAACAGGCACGGACTGACCCCTTCCCCGCCGTGGTCCCATTGGCTTACCAAAAGCCCTCCGGTTTGCCCATCTGGCCAACAAACAGCCAAGCCTTGCTCAAACAGCTCTGCAAACAAGTCAACCACCGTAAACAAGCCCGCCATGAACAGGCTTTGTTGCAAAAATATTGGCCAACCTGGCTGCAACCGGTGCTGGAAGAACATCAAGCCTTGGCAGAATGGCAGCATACCATTGATGAAGTGATCAACGATGGGCTGGCGCATTACCGACGCGATTATCTCAACCACCCACACCATTACGAAACCTTTCAACAAGCGCTGGCGGAACTGTCGGTGTTGTTGGAAATCCCCGGTCTAGCCGGATTTTTGACCGGTGCCCGCAAAGCCATGACCTGGCCTTTGCGGCAAATGATGAAACTGACCCGAAAACGCCACCCGCTTGCCGAAAGCAGCCAAGAAATCGTATTGCTCAAGCAGATTGCCGAACATTTGCTTATCCAATTGGCTGACCGGCTCATGGACAAAACCGAGCAAAGCCGCCATAGCCATTGGTGGAAAGCGTGCAATGGCTTGTTACGCCAACAGCGGCCACTGCTGTTACAGGGCTTTAGCCAAGCGGCAAAACATTATCACCTTGATTTTCAGCAAGATGTCGAAAAAACCGCACAACAGTTGTACCGTAAATTACAACAACAACCGATTGTCCTTAACAGCTTGCGCGCCACCCGAGTGACCGCCGATGCCGCCGCCATTGCCATCACCTTGCATACCGGCGGTATTGGTTTGCATGATTTATTAGTTGCCCCCGCTATGCTGGCCATCACCACCTTATTGGCAGAAAGCGCGATAGGCGGCTATCTGCACAAAGTGGAACAAGAACTTAAGCAACAACAATTCAACACAGTAAAACAACAGCTATTTATGGATGCCCTAGCACAACCCTTAATGGCCTTGCCTGAGCAACTGCCCGATTTGGCCCACTTTAGCATCAGCCCCGCACAACTCCAGTCAGCACAATCCCAACTGAGCGAAAAACGTCATGGCCTACGACTACTCTGAGCTGCTCGCACAAGCACAAACCTGGCTGGCACAGGCCCAAAAAAAGGCTTGGCTGAGCCAGCAAATCAGCTTGGCAAAGCCCGACCCCCATACTTTGCCGGCCACGCTGTACGACAGCCACGGCACCCGTCCGCTGCTGGTCGCCTTCATGGGCGGCACCGGGGTGGGCAAAAGCTCGCTGCTGAACCGCCTAGCCGGACAAGCCGTTGCCCAAGCGGGCATAGCGCGCCCCACCTCGCGTGAAGTCACCTTATACCATCACCAAAGCGTCAATGTGCAGGGCTTGCCCGAGCCATTCCCGCTGGCGCAAACCCGCATCGCCAGCCACAACAATACCAACCAGCAACAACTAATCTGGATTGACATGCCTGATTTTAACAGCGTTGAACCAGCCAACCAACAACAGGTGTTAAGCTGGCTACCGTATATTGACGTGCTGGTTTATGTAGTCAGCCCGGAACGTTACCGTGATGCCAAAGCATGGCGGCTACTGCTGGCAGAAGGCGGCAAACATGCCTGGCTGTTTGCCTTTAACCAATGGGATAGCGGGCAAGACGAACAATATGTGGATTTCCGGCAGCAATTGCACCAAGCAGGCTTTAACAATCCACTGATCTATAAAACTATTTGCCCCTGTGGCGGCAGCGGGGATGAATATGCCGAGCTGCAGGACACGCTCATTGCGCTGGCTAACCAAAACACCCTACAGCAACTGGAACGCTTGGGGCTACAAGCGCGTAACCAAGAATTGCAGCAACAACTCTTGCAATTTCAGGAGGCTATCGGTGACCAGAGCGCATGGCAACAACTGTCCTTGTTATGGCAGCAGCAATGGCCCACCACCAGCAAGCTATTACAACAAGGCTTGGCTTGGCCATTACAGCAAACCGCCCAGCACTATGCCGGACAGGCCACCAACCTGCACAAGCAAGCAGCATCTGACGGGCAGTTATGGGATGAGTGGGCGCAAACCCGCTTTGACGATACCTTAGATGAATTGGTCATTGCCGCCGACACTTTAGGCCTCCCTACCCTACCGCTAAAAAACCAGTTAGCCCCGCTGCGCCCAATAGCCGCACAGCATATCCGGCAACAAACCGAAATTGGCCTCCGGCAAGCCCTTGCCAACCCCGGCAATGCGCTGCAACGGGGCTTGCTAAAATGGCTACAGGTCATGGAAGTGCTATTGCCACTGGCGGCAATGGGGTGGGCAGGTTATCAGGTGTTCATCGGCTACTACACCAGCAGCCAAAGCCACAGCCAATACCTAGGGGTTGATTTTGCCGTGCACAGCAGTTTGCTGATTGCCCTGACTTGGCTAATACCGTTTTTTATGTTAAAAAAATGCCAACCCTCCATACAAAAATCCGCCTTGCGCGGCCTTGATAAAGGGCTGTCCAGCGCCTTAGACCAGATAGATGGCGAAGTGTCAAACGCCCTTGACACACTGGCCCGACAACACCAACACCACAGCCAACAACTGGTGCAGCTGATTGCACACTGTGCCGACCATCCGCCGCCACCCACAGGCGCAACCGACCCGAACGACCCTTTACAGCGGATGCTAGCTCAGCATCGCTAAAGGCCTACTTGCCGCCACCTTGGCAGACAGGCTAAAATCCCCAGCTGCGGAAAACCATTTTAATAGTGCCGTTACACAGCTTGGCTGGGCGTGACCGAAGCCCCACCAAGGGTTGGTTTTTAGCCAGATCGTCTTTGCGCCCCCTTCGGCCTCGCCCAGGGAACTTGGCCTTATCCAAAACCGCCCGGGAAGCAACCTGCTGGCGGCCTTTAAAATAATAAAAATTTAGGAGAGAATCATGTGTTTTAGTGCAAATATGTCGTTGGGTATGGGCGTGTTGGGCTTGGCGGCTGCAGGAGTCACATTTGCGGACAGCAAAGAAACTTTTTGGGTGCGCGCCGCCCGTTCCTACGCCATTTTCCATTTTTCCCTAATGGAATTTATCCAGTACTTTGCTTATCCGGTTGCCGACCAATGCGGCTATGGCAACAATTTGTTGCTCAGCCAACTGTCCACCATGCACATCAGCTTACAAGCTTTCGCCATTATGCCCGGACTGGCAACTTATTCTTCAGACAAAACCGCCTTAAAAAAAGCGACTTTTATCGGTCTCATGATGAGCAGCCTGTTTATCATCCTCAGCCAACTGCCTAAAGAATGGCAATTCTTTTTTGAACCCGTACCGCATTTTATAGGCAACCTAGTGTCTTGCCTGTTCATGGGCACCTACCACATTGGCTACCACATCAGCAGCGCCTTCGCCACCCTGTTCACCCATGGCTCGTTGTTTGCCTTGGCGTTTAGCGGCTTCTTGTGGAAAGACAACTGGCGCATAGCCAGCTATCACTGTGTCATGGCCCTACTCACGCTATTTATGCCGCAATGGCTGTTAGGCGTCACCACCGGCGAAGCGGCAGCCATCTATTGTTTTTATTCCGTAATCATTACCGGCAGCTTTATGCCCTACTTCAAAGGCTTTTTTACCGCGAAACACCTGGACGGGCCGCAAGACTTGCCGGTCAGTGGCTAAAACGGATAGCCGCGTTTACTGAACGGACAATAGCCGCAACCGCTGTTGTCCGTTTTGCCATCCAAGCATAACAAGCATCACCCTGTCCTTGGCTTTACAGGATAAATGAGCAAGTTGCTGTGACATATTAGTGCCGGGTAATGCGCGGTTTTTCACCGCAGCTATCAAACTTAACGAACCTAACCCCCCTAGCCCTTCCCGACATGCCCAACCACGAAAACCTCGACAACCTGGCCCAAGAGATTTGGAAATCCGCCGAGAGCTTGCGCGGCAAATTTAAAGCCTACGATTACCAAAACATCGTATTGCCGATGATCACCTTGCGCCGGATTGAATGCGTGCTGGCAGCGTGGCGGGAGCAAGAACTGGCCAATATTGGCCAAAAATTCCCCAACGACACCCCGGCGCAAAACCATGCACGGCTAAAAAAAGCCGAAACACGCTTCCGGTTTTGGAACAGCAGCGATTGGACGTTAGCAGCCTTGCACCAAGAAGCGCCGCAACTGTTGGAAGACAACTTCCGCGCCTACCTAAATGGCTTCTCGCCCAACATAACCCGCATCATTGACCATTTCAATTTTAGGGAAACCTTGGGCAAGCTGAAAAAAAGCGGGCGGCTGGACACCATTGTGGAACAATACGCCCAGCAAGACCTCAGCCTACAGCGGCTGTCCAATCTGGAAATGGGTTATGTCTACGAAGAACTGTTACGGCGTTTTTCGGAGCAAAGTGGCGAAGAGGCCGGGGAGCATTTTACCCCGCGTGAAGTCATCCGCCTGATGGTGGAATTGCTCGACATCCAATTTAACCAAGCCCTACAAAGCTTGGCCATATACGACCCAGCTTGCGGCACGGGCGGCATGTTGTCGGTTGCCAAAACGCACTTGCTCGAGCAAATAGCCGACCCACAACAACGCCAAGCCGCAGAAAAATTCATCACCCTGTACGGGCAAGAGTTGCAACCGCACAACTTTGCCATTTGCCAAGCGGAAATGCTGTTAAAAGAGGACCAGAGCTTCATATACCTGGGCAACTCCCTGATACCTTACCAAGAAAACCGTGACGACAAAGGCGACCAACTCAGCCAAGACGAACACCAGTTTGATTACATGCTGAGCAATCCGCCGTTTGGCGTGACCTGGAGCGATTACAAAAGCCACGCCGAAAAATTGGCCAAAACCCGCTACCAAGCGGGGATGCCGCGCAGCAATGATGGCGCGTTATTGTTTTTGCAAACTATGCTCGCCAAAATGAAACCCGCCGGGCAAGGCGGCAGCAAAATTGCCATTGTTTTTAATGGCTCCCCGCTCAGCAACGGCGATTGCGGTTCGGGCGAAAGCGAGATCCGCCGCTGGCTGCTGGAAAATGACTGGCTGGATGCCATCGTCATGTTGCCCGACCAGCTTTTTTACAACACCGGCATTTACACCTATATCTGGTTGTTGACCAACCACAAACCGGACAGCCATCGGGGCCAAGTGAAAATTATTGATGCCCGTGGCCAATACGAAAAAGAACCCAAATCGTTCGGCAACAAACGCAACCGCATGAACGATGACCACCGCCAATGGGTCAAACAGGCTTACCAACAACACTGGCACAAGATCGAAGATGCCCGCATCAAACTGTTTAAAACCAGCGATTTTGCCTACCATAAGGTGAGCGTGCCCCCTGCGTCAGAATAGTTGTCGCCTCAAATTTTTAAAGAAAATAAAATTTGAGATTAGAGATGAAAACGTATACAAAGTATTCTGAAGACTTTAAAGAGCAGGCACTGT
>Ga0208621_1000091_pt1 | contig 27187 bp, 26 predicted proteins | sample CryBogCBH26May08_FD_184617 | JGI IMG/M metagenome (GOLD analysis project Ga0208621, IMG submission 184617) | Freshwater microbial communities from Crystal Bog, Wisconsin, USA - CBH26May08 (SPAdes) (version 2) | ecosystem: Environmental > Aquatic > Freshwater > Lake | place: Crystal Bog... | reverse complement strand
GGAGCCGCATGAAAGAGCATCAGTAATACGCTCTTTAGCGTGTTCTGCAGTGGGCTCTCTCGATACTGTCAAGCAACAGATGCAGCATTGGATGGATCTAACGGGGGCTAATGAGGTGATTGTGACTGGTCAGATATTCGATCATCAGGCACGCTTGAGATCATTTGAAATTGCTGCGCAGGCAGCGCAAAGCTTGCACCTCAAGCTCTCGGTCTAAAGGGTAAAGGCGCTGTAGTCAGCAGTAATCAGAACACCTTCTTTGAGCGCTCGATTTGCCAACTTTAATACTGCATTGTCTTTGCTGATCAAGGTTGATGGTCGTAATGTAAAGGCAATATCTAAAAAGACCTGATCATCAGGGTCTTGGCATTTCCAAGGGGCCTCTTGTAGCTTGGGATCTTCTATTAAATGACTTAAGGATAACCATTGCCGCATGATCTCTGTTTGTCGGCCATGCTCTAAGGCAAAGAGTGGGCGCGAGATAACGTCCCTGAATTCTTCTGCACTAGCTTGGCTTGAGTAGGTTTTAATCTGTTGATTGAGAACAGCATTTCTTAATAGGTTTGCTCGGACATCCTGAAAGACAAAAATATCGAGCAAGATATTGGTATCCAAAATGATCGGCTTCATTGCTGAAATCTGCTGCTTAAGTATTGTTACGCCAGATCTCAGGAGTAATGGTGACTTGACCTTGATCGGAAGAGACATATACTTCGCCATCTTGAATATTGATGTGGATAACCATACTACGTTCCACTAATTTATTGAGCTCATTTGCTTGCTCAGCAGGAATAGAGATCACTTGTAGGTTGCGAGCGCGTGTGAGCTTATTCGCAATGCCATCCCACCAAATTTTGCTGGTATGCCCGCCATAACAATACACAATCACTTGGTCTGATCGTCCGCATGCTTTGAGAATGCGACGCTCATCAGGCTGGCCAATCTCAATCCATAATTTGATCGCATCTGTCAGATCTTTAATCCAGAGATCAGGTTCATCGGTGTCACTTAACCCCTTAGTGAAAGTGAGATCTTCTTGTGCTTGGAGGGCAAAAGCGATGAGTCTCACCATCATCCGCTCTTGGGTCTCGGAGGGGTGTTTAGCAATGGTCAATGAGTGACTGCCGTAATAGTGGCGGTCAGAATCGGCGACGTGAAGGTCGGCTTTGTGGATAGTTGCGCGAATAGCCATGGCGCATTATCGCCTTTAAAGAGGGTTAGCCCTTTACCCAGTATCATTTTACGAATTAGGCCCTTTAAATGGAATATCCATGAATACTTGCCTTGCTCGCCAAATCCGCTATTTCTTACCCTTAGTAGCTGGAGTGATTTTGTCTAGTCTTGGCCATTCGGCCTTAGGGGCAGAAGTTTGGCCGAGTAAGCCCATTAAGATCGTCGTGCCATTTTCACCAGGTAGCGTTCAAGATGCCTTGGCTAGATCTTTCTCAAATGAATTAGGTCAAGCTCTTGGCCAACCAGTCTTGGTTGAAAACAAGGCGGGCGCTGGCGGCACTGTTGGAACTGGCATTGTGGCCAAATCTGCCCCTGATGGATATACCTTGGTGATGGCTGCAGCCAGTCACAATATCAACGGCACTTTATTTCCTAAACTCAGTTTTGATCCAATTAAAGATTTCACAGCGGCGGCCTACATCGGAACCAGTAGCTACATCTTGATGACGAATGCAGAGTTTCCCGCTAAGACTGTTGCCGAGTTTGTTGCGCTGGCCAAGGCTAAGCCAGGACAATTTAATTACGCCAGTGCTGGCAATGGCAGCGCCTCTCATTTGGCGATGGCATATTTTGATAGTATGGCCGGCATTGATTTGGTTCATATTCCTACCAAAGGTACGGGTGATGCTATTACTGAGTTGCTCGCTGATCGTGCACAGGCAGTGATTGCTGCGAATGTGGCTGCATTACCGTTTGCAACTGATAGTCGCATCCGTTTCTTGGGGGTATCTTCAGAGAAGCCCTCTCCTTTTGTGCCCGGTATTCCTCCCATTGGTAACACGCTAAAGGGTTATGCATTTGATAGCTGGTTTGGTTTACTAGCTCCGGCCGGGACTCCAAAAGAGGCCATAAATAAAATTTCCACTGAAGTGGCTAAATTGCTGAAGCAGCCAGACATCGTCGAACGTATGCGACGTCAGGGAATTGAGATTGGTAGTCTTACGCCTAATGAGTTCAATCAACTGCTTGCCAAAGATTTCGAGCGGATGGCTAATGTGGTTAGAAGCTCGGGGGCGAAAGCAGAGTAAGTATCAATACTGTGTATCGTAGAGCCCCATGATCCGTATTACTGAACTGCGTTTACCTATTGACCATTCTCCTGAGGCGTTGGAGGCGGTCATTCTGAAGCGCTTACATTTAGACCCACAAGATTTAAATACATTTACTGTCTTTAAGCGTAGTTATGACGCCAGAAAAAATGTGGCACTGGCCTTTATTTACACCGTTGACCTTTCAGTAAAAGATGAGGTAGGTGTACTTAAGCAATTTTCAAATGATATCCACGTAAGACCTTCACCTGATACTAGCTATCACTTTGTTGCTAAAGCACCAGAGGGTATTACTTCTGGAAAACTACTGCGACCTGTCGTGATCGGCTTTGGACCTTGTGGAATCTTTGCGGCCCTCGTGCTAGCGCAGATGGGCTTCAAACCAATTGTGCTTGAGCGAGGTAAGAAAGTCCGCGAGAGAACACAAGACACCTGGGATTTGTGGCGTAAAAATATTCTCAATCCAGAGTCAAATGTGCAGTTTGGTGAGGGTGGGGCAGGAACATTCTCAGACGGTAAGCTTTGGAGTCAAATTAAAGATCCTAAGTTTTATGGCCGCAAGGTATTAAACGAGTTTGTGAAGTCTGGAGCTCCTGAAGAAATTCTTTACGTTGCCAAACCGCATATCGGCACCTTTCGTTTGGTGGGGATGGTGGAAAAAATTCGGGAAGAGATCATTTCACTTGGTGGAGAGATTCGTTTCTCCCAAAAAGTCATCGGCTTTGATATTCAGAATGATCACATTCAGGGCGTCAAAATTGAAGGGCATGAAGATCTACCGGCTAATCATGTCGTACTTGCCTTAGGCCATAGTGCCCGCGATACCTTTCAGGCCTTACATGATGCCGGTGTGTATATGGAAGCAAAACCTTTCTCGGTCGGGTTTCGCATTGAGCACCCTCAATCCCTGATTGATAAAGCCCGCTTAGGCCCTCATGCTGGCAATCCCATGATTGGCGCTGCTGACTACAAGTTGGTGCACCACGCTAAAAATGGCCGCTCTGTGTATAGCTTTTGTATGTGCCCGGGTGGCACAGTCGTTGCTGCTACCTCCGAGCCAAATCGCGTTGTCACTAATGGCATGAGTCAATACTCCCGTAATGAGCGAAATGCGAATGCTGGAATCGTCGTTGGCATTACGCCTGATGATTACCCTGGTGGTGCGATGGCTGGGATTGAGTTTCAGCGAGCGATTGAATCTAAGGCTTATATCCTTGGCGGGTCGACTTATGAGGCGCCAGGTCAACTGGTTGGTGACTTTTTGGCAGGTAAGCCTTCTACGGAGTTTGGTAGTGTTACACCATCTTATAAGCCTGGTGTTCATTTAACGGATCTGGCTGATAGCCTACCCGCCTATGCCATTGAAGCGATTAGAGAGGCTATTCCCGCCTTTGAAAAGCAGATTAAGGGCTTTTCCATGAAAGATGCTGTCTTAACTGGGGTCGAAACCAGAACTTCTTCGCCATTACGCATTACACGGGGCCCCAATTTTCAAAGCCTCAATATCAAAGGCCTATACCCAGCGGGTGAGGGAGCTGGATATGCTGGTGGAATCTTGTCGGCAGGCGTTGATGGGATTAAAGTGGCAGAAGCAGTCGCGCTTGATTATCTCCCTCAATAATTCATATTTAACATCGATTCGTCTTTATGGGCACAGCAGTGGTTAATTCGTCAAACAGTGAAGTAGAAGTTTTATTCCATCCTGAGCTTTTGAAAAAGTTCGATATCAATGGACCACGCTATACCTCTTACCCAAGTGCCGATCGATTCGATAATGAATTCGCCGAAGCGGATTATTTGGGCGCGCTTGAACGTGTTGCCAAAATTCATGAGCCTTTATCGCTGTATTTTCACTTACCCTTCTGCCCAAATATTTGTTACTACTGCGGCTGTAACAAGATCATTACCAAAGACCATGGTCGCAGCGCTAAGTACATTAAGTATGTAGCTAAAGAAATGGCTATGGTGACAGCGGCCATGGGCGCTCAGAAAAAAATTCCCGTTACCCAGTTGCATTGGGGTGGTGGTACACCGACTTTCTTGTCTCATGAAGAGATGACAGAGCTGATGTTTTATACACGTGAGCATTTTGACTTGCTTCCCGGTGGTGAGTACTCTATTGAGATTGATCCTCGTCGCGTTACCGAGGCAGACATTAAGTTATTGTCTGAGCTTGGATTTAATCGGATTAGCCTTGGGGTTCAAGATTTTAATTTGGCAGTGCAAGAAGCTGTGCATCGTGTCCAAACCGTTGAAGAGACACGTGCTGTCATTGACTGGTCCAGAAAATATGGCTTTAAATCCAGAAGCGTCGATTTGATCTACGGCCTGCCCAAGCAAACGCCCGAGACCTTCAAAGAGACAGTGAATCTCGTGTTGGAGATGAGCCCCGATCGTTTATCGGTTTATAACTATGCTCACTTGCCGCACATCTTTAAGCCGCAACGCAGAATTTCTGAAGCAGAATTACCTCCAGCTGCAGATAAGCTCAACATCCTGTCAAACACGATCGAGCGCCTTGGTGAGGCGGGTTATGTCTTTATTGGGATGGATCACTTCGCCAAGCCCGATGATGAATTAGCCATTGCTCAGAAAGAAGGAAAGCTGCATCGTAATTTCCAGGGGTACTCAACTCAAGCTGAGTGCGACTTGTTGGCTTTTGGGATTTCTTCGATTGGCAAGGTTGATGATTGCTATTCACAGAACGTCAGAACCTTGGATGAGTATTACGCTGCGATTGATGCTGGTCATTTACCAACCCTTAGAGGCATGCGTTTAGATAAGGATGACCTATTGCGCCGTGAGCTCATTGGAGAGTTGATGTGTCAATTTTCTCTAGATACTGAGAAGTTTGCAAAAGATCACGAGATTGAATTTCCTAAATATTTTAAGATTGAACTTGAGGAATTAAAAGGTTTGGAAGAGGCTGGCCTCCTTGAATGGCAAGGGTCGCGCATGGTGGTGCCGATTAAAGGGCGCCTCTTAGCAAGGCGCGTGGCGATGACCTTTGACCGTTATCTAAGAGAATCTCAAGCACGGGGAACCTATTCCAAGGTTCTGTAAAAACATCAAATGTCATTTGTTATGACATAGATCAAAAACTTTACAAAACATTGTTGCTTTTAAGTGAATAGAAAAAATTAATAGCAACGGGTTTGATGCACATCAAATCCATTTCCTTCTCTCAATTTGAAAATGAAAGCATCAAATTGAAAACAAAAGAGGGAAACATCATGCGTCTTAAATCACTAGTAGTAGCCATGGCGGCCGTAGCTTCATTAACGCCAATCGCTTCACAAGCTCAGTCATCAAGCGAAAATCCATGGATGGTTCGTGTACGTGCGGTGGATCTTCTTTGGCAAAATGGCCAAGACCAAGCAGTTTCAACTAATAACATTAAAGCAAAAAATCAAGTTATTCCTGAGTTTGATGTTAGCTATTTCTTTACTAAAAATATCGCTGCAGAATTGGTGTTGACTTATCCGCAACAAGTAAACATTACCGCTACTGGCGCTAATACTAACGTTGGTAAAATTACCGCCTTACCTCCATCACTTTTGGCTCAATACCATTTCACTGATTTAGGCGCGTTTAAGCCATATGTTGGCGTAGGTGTTAACTACACTATTTTTAGTAATCGTCAAAATTTCTACGGTGCTGGAGCAGGCTTGCAGGTTCAATCATCTAGCGTAGGCTTTGTTGGTCAAGTTGGCGGAGATTACATGCTTGATAAAAACTGGGGTCTTAACGTTGATGTGAAATATGCAACTATGGGCACTAATGTTCAGGTTGCAAGTACTGGTGCTAACATCGGTAAGCTAACCTTGAATCCTTGGATGCCAGCTGTTGGCGTTACATACAAGTTCTAAGAATTCAGTTCTTGGGTCTTGAGGTAGGGCTCCTGAAGGGGCCCTTTTTTTGTTGATGATTTATTGCACTAAGTGATCAATCAGCTTTTTAAATTGGTCTTCATCGAACTCAAGATTATCGAATCGAAAAATTGCTGGATGCTCAGGTGGCTCAATTCTGCGTTTGGTGTATTGATTCCAGTTCGCTAGTTTCCAGTCATCTCGTGGATCGGCGCGCTTCTCCATCCGATGCTTTGCTTCACTCTCTTCTAAATCTATCCAGGCAAGTCGGATACTTGTTTCTGGTGGAACGCCTAAAGCCACTGGGTTGAACATCTTTCCACTTTGAATCTCTTTGGAAAATGGGCCGATCAAAATGACATTCACGCCAATGAGAAGATTTTCTCTGACGATATCAATCAGGCCGGAATACTCCCAATCACGCAGATTTTCGAGGTAGTAGGGGCTGTCTCGGTCATTGGGGTTATGGGTAGTCAGTTCCATGACATGAGAACTATAGGCTCCATAAACCGTATCTTTATCCAAGAAGAAAAAATCTTCCCCTGTCTTTTTGATAATCAGGGGTAGGGCCCTCTTGGCTAGAGTGGATTTTCCAGTCCCAGCATGGCCTGCAAACAGAATTAGGCGCGGTGCGGACGTCGATAATTTGCAGGTCATATATAGCTAGTCTCGCAGAAATTAGGGAAAATATCCCCTCTTTTTCTGAAGCGTTGATAATGTCGCCATGGCTTTAATCGTACTTACTGATGCAAAACTGGCTTTTGGCCACGTTGACCTCCTCGCAAACACTGCTTTTTCCCTTGAATCTGGCGAACGTGTTGGCTTAATTGGCCGTAATGGCACTGGCAAATCTTCCTTATTGAAGATCTTGGCTGGCATAGAAAAACTGGATGATGGACTGCTGCAATACCAGCAAGGCCTGCGTATAGCCTATGTCCCCCAAGAGCCGATTTTTGAAGCCAATGAAACCATATTTGATGCAGTCTCTCAAGGCGTGGCAAAGGCCAAGACGCTGCGTGAGGAATATGAAGCTCTTAGTGTTGGAGAATGGGATGATGCGTCCCACCATCGCCTGGATGAAGTTCAGTCTCAATTGGAGGCTGTCAGCGGGTGGAACTGGGAGCAACGTGTATATGAAACCTTGGATCGATTGCATCTCGAGGCTGATCTTAAGATCAATACATTGTCTGGTGGTACTAAGAAACGAGTTGCCCTAGCTCGCGCTTTAGTTGAGATGCCTGATGTGCTGATATTGGACGAGCCCACCAACCATTTAGATTTGGATTCGATTGCTTGGTTAGAGGAGCTCTTAAAAGAATATCAAGGCTCGGTGATTTTGGTTACTCATGATCGCGCTTTCTTGGATAACGTTTGCACACAAATTGTGGAGCTTGATCGCGGCATATTGCGCTCCTACCCTGGAAATTTTTCAGCCTATGAGGTTTTAAAAGACCAGGAGATGAATTCTGAGTCATTAGCTAATGCGCGTGCGGATAAGTTGCTTGCTCAAGAAGAGGTGTGGATTCGTAAAGGGGTTGAGGCGCGCCGTACACGAAGTGTTGCCCGCATTGCCCGTTTAGAAAATCTCCGCGTGAGCCGTTCTCAGAGGCGCGATGCCATTGGTCAGGTGAAGCTAGCCGTGTCCGCTGGAGACCGTAGTGGCAAGATTGTTGCCGACTTACAAAATATTTCGAAGTCTTACGATCGACCCATCGTGACAGATTTCACGGCAACCATTTTGCGTGGCGACAAAGTTGGCTTATTGGGGCCCAATGGCGCTGGTAAAACAACTTTGCTCAAGTTAATTTTGGGAACGATTGCCCCAGATTCTGGTACGGCGACTATGGGAACCCGTATTGAAGTGGCTTACTTTGATCAGATGCGTGAAGGTCTTGACCTTAACGCATCTTTAGAAGATTACATTAGCCCTGGTAGCGAGTGGATCGAGATCAATGGCAATCGTAAACATGTAAAAAGCTATCTAAGTGACTTCTTGTTTTCTCCCGAGCGCACCAATTCTCCTGTTAGCACTTTATCTGGTGGTGAGCGTAATCGCTTACTACTGGCTCGCTTATTTGCAAGACCTGCAAATGTATTGGTGCTCGATGAGCCAACCAACGATTTAGATATTGATACCTTAGATTTGCTTGAGCAGTTATTGCAAGACTACAAAGGTACCGTATTTCTAGTGAGTCACGATCGCTATTTCTTGGATAACGTGGTTACCAGCATTATTGCGCATGAAGGCGACGGCTTTTGGCGTGAGTATGAAGGTGGTTACGAGGATTGGAAGATTCAAAAGGCACGTTCAGACAAAATTCGAGCTGCAAATGGCAATACCAAGCAAGAGCAAACTACTAAGTCTGTTGAGAAGGTAGTTGTTAAGACTGAAGTAAAGCCTGCGCCAGTTAAAAGCGGTATGCAAAAGCTCAATGGTAAAGAGCGTCAAGAGCTTGAAGTATTGCCTTTGCAGATTGAGAATCTTGAAAAAGAGCAGGCGGATATTGGAATCAAGATGAGCAATCCTGATTTGTATAAAAATGAGCCTGAGCTGGCAGCCAGCATGCAGGCTCGTTTATCTGAAATTACTGCTGATTTAGAGCAGAAGATGCAGCGTTGGGAATTCTTATTACAAAGGGCTGAGTCTTAGTCCTTGTTGCTGTTACCAATACGTACAAGCTGCGCTCTGAGATCAGAGATTTGATCGAGTAACTGCAGGGCCAGCGCTAGTCCTGGCGTATTGATTTCTAAATCTCTACTGAGACGCACGGCAGTCTTAGTTCTGTTTAATGACTCTCCGCCAAAGCGCCAGTCCTGGGGTGATGATCCTGTGGGGCTTAGAACGCCCTCAGTGACCCATGCCATGATGAGTTCTTCGCTAGTACTTGCCGCTTGAGATAGCTCCACAATACTCATGTGAATTTCATTCTCAACAATGGCGCCTTCAATCCAGGTAATATTGGTTTTGGTCATATTCATCATCCCTTGAGGTGTGTTCTGGGGTTGAATTCAAAAGCTTTCTCAAATGCTTGGTAGGCTGCTTTTTGGATATCAGTATCAACAGGGGGTGTCGCGATCATCGTGACGACATAAAGGTCGCCAGGCTCTTTGCTTGGAATGCCTTTGCCTTTGAGTCGCATCTTGCGACCTGCAATGGTATTTGCCGGAATAGTTAATTCTAGAGTCGTGCCTGCTGGAGTGGGAACTTTTACCGTTGTACCAAGCGCTGCTTCCCATGGCGCAAGTGGTAAGTCCAGATAAACATCTTTGCCATCCACTCGGTAGATAGGGCTGGGGTGGAAGTCAATTTCCAAGTAGAGGTCGCCAGCACCACCTTCACCCATGCCAGGCCCACCTTGTCCACTCAAGCGCAGATTTTGTCCGGCTTTAATTCCTTTTGGAATGCTGACATCGAGTTTGCGCTCCTGGGTTGTGACATGACCGCTTGCATCTAGTGTTGGCATATGCAAGGTAATCGTTCTTTTGGCGCCGTTGTAAGCGTCAGCAAGATCAATCAAAATTTTCGCGTGATGATCTTGCCCCTTGAAGTGCATGCCTTGATCTTGTCTAGAATGACCGCCACGCCCACCTTGGCGATGTTTGCCTCGGCCGAAAAGAGATTCAAAAAATTCACTTTGATCTCCCTCGTAACCGCCGCCGCCAAAACCACCGTCTGAGAATTCAAAACCTTCATTCCAGTTTGGCGGCGGTGTAAAGTCTTGCCCACTCTTCCAGTTGCTACCCATTTGATCGTAAGCAGCACGCTTCTCGGTATCTTTGAGAACTGCATAAGCCTCGCCAACCTCTTTAAAGCGCTCTTCAGCATCTTTTTCTTTGTTGACGTCTGGATGATATTTTCGAGCTAGCTTGCGATAGGCACTTTTAATATCGGCTTCAGTGGCGCCACGCGCAACACCAAGCGTTTCGTAGTAATCCTTAAATTTCATAAGCCTACTTTGAATCCTGGTTGAGTTCTAGTTGATGCCAGATTGAGTTAATAGCATTAATTCTACATTCCCTTGGGGAATTGATTTGGGCTTCTTTTTAACAAAGAAAAAGCGGGCTTGTGGCCCGCCTTGTCTAGGTACTGCAGTGGCTAAAGCTTAGCTCATCACGCCAATTTGCCAAGGCACGAACTCATAGTCCCCAAGACCAAGCAATTCGCTCTTGGAGGCTTCGCCAGAGGCGGTACGTAAGAAGAGTTCAAAAATCCGCTGCCCCATCTCCTGGACTGATACCGTGCCATCCAAGATTTCTCCGCAGTTGATGTCCATGTCTTCGGTTAGGCGCTGATACATGGGTGTATTGGTTGCCAGTTTGATGCAAGGGGCTGGTTTTGATCCAAACATTGAACCACGTCCTGTAGTGAAGGCGACTAAATTAGCGCCACCTGCAATTTGCCCAGTAGCCGATACCGGATCAAATCCTGGTGTATCCATAAATACAAAACCTTTAGTAGTTACCGGCTCTGCGTATTTGTAAACTTCCATCAAGGGACCTGTGCCCCCTTTCATTGAAGAGCCCAGTGACTTTTCAAAGATATTCGCAAGGCCACCAATTTGATTGCCTGGACTAACTTGACCATTAATTTGCACATCGCGACCGACCGAATATTCATCTTTCCACCAACGAATGCGCTTGATCAGTTTTTCACCAATTTCTTTAGAGGCAGCTCTACGTGTGAGGGTATGCTCAACTCCGTAGATCTCAGGGGTCTCTGACAAGATGCCCGTGCCCCCATGGCGCGACAGAATATCAATAGCCGCTCCAAGTGCTGGATTGGCTGTGATCGATGAAAACCCATCCGATCCACCGCATTGCAAGCCAACCATCAGGTGGCTGGCTGAAACTGTTTCTCGTTTAGCTTTATTGGCTTCTGGTAACAATGCTTGAACTGCTTCGATACCAGCCTCAATCGTTTTACGAGTTCCGCCAGATTCTTGCATGATGAAAGTATGCAGATTGTGACCTTCTTTGAGGTCTTCTTGCTCCATCAAGCCTTTGAGTTGATTGCGCTCACAACCTAGACCCACAATTAAAGCAGCCGCTAAGTTGGGATGGCGTGCATAGCCTGCCATGGTGCGGCGGAGCAACTGCATTGGCTCACCACTCATTTCCATGCCACAGCCAATATCGTGACTAAAGGCGACTACCCCGTCCACATTCGGAAAATCTTTTAAGCGCTCAGGTGTAAACCAATCAGCAATTTTGTTTACGACGGTTGCTGAACAATTCACTGTCGACAAAATGCCGATGAAATTACGTGTGCCCACTTTGCCATTGGGACGAACATAGCCTTGGAAGCTTGCACGTTCTGCTTCTGGCAACATTTGAGTTGGCTTGAACTCGCTAGCGTAAGCATAGTCACGATCAAATTCTCGGAACTCGGTGTTATGGCTATGCACCATCGTGCCCGGTTCAATATCCGTGTTTGCAAATCCAACGGTAACGTTGTATTTAAGAATGGGGTCGCCCTTGATAATTTTTTTAGTGGCAATCTTATAGCCAGCAGGAACCTGACTGCGACTTGTAAAGTGCTCACTAGGTACTGCGGTGCCAATACTCACATCAACCCGAGCAACAACAATGTTGTCGTTTGGATGAAGTCGAATAATCGGACCGGCTAATTTTTTTCCAGAAGTTTCAATCATGTTTTCTCACGCTCACAATGCATATTAAATAAATTACTCAAAGTTTTTTTATTCAGGCTTAACACCAGATTCTTTCACAATTGGCTCCCACTTCTTTAGTTCGCTCCGAATATAGCTTCCCAATTGATCGGGAGTGCTGAGCCTAATATCAAACCCTTGCCCTGCCAGACGTTCTTTAACCTCAGGGTTTTCTAAGGCTTTGGCAAGTTGGCTATTTAAGTAGCTGATGATGGGCTTTGGAGTTCCGGTAGGGGCCACGACGGCATAGACTAACTCCACTTCGTATCCTGGGATCGTTTCTGCAATGGTTGGTACTTCAGGAGCATTTGGAGAGCGCTTAGGGCTTGTTACACCAATGCCAACCAATTTGCCCGTTTTAAGGTATTGAAGGACCGATGGGGTGCCAACCATCGCTAATTGCACTTGCCCACCCAATACATCGTTCAAAGCTGGCGCGGCGCCTTTATAGGGCACATGAACAATCTTGATTCCTGCGAGATTATTTAAGAGTTCACCACCCATATGCAATGGCGTACCAGCACCTGAGGTTGCGTAATTGAGCTTTCCAGGATTTGCCTTGGCATAGGCAATGACTTCTTTTAGATTTTTAGCGGGTAATTCAGGATTGGCAACAAGTGCAAGCGAAGACGATGCAACTAAGCTAACGGGCGCAAAATCTTTTAGCGTGCTGTAACTGAGCTTGGGATACATTGCCTCATTAATTGCCTGAGTTCCCACCATCATCAGAAGCAGGGTATAGCCATCTGCTGGAGATTTAGCAACAAAGTCTGCAGCTAGGTTGGTGCCGGCACCAGGCTTGTTTTCTACTAGTACAGGCTGTCCAGTTAAAACACTCAGGCGCTGTCCAACCGATCTTCCCAGGACATCTGAAGGGCCTCCAGCTGCAAAGGGGATGATGAGGCGAATCGGTTTATCCGGATAGCCGGCCTGTGCCTCCCCTCCAATCATGAAGGTACTAGCAATACCAAGTGCAATCAATCTCAGAATGGCTTTAATTGGGGGCATCAAAAAGATTCTTGTTGCATTCGCTTTTTTGGGGGATATCATTTTGTCTCCTACTTATATTAATTTTCTTTAACTACTTTTTACTTCATTTCATGCAAATACGTAGCGCCCAACTATATCCGCTTGAGTTGCCAATGATTAAGCCAATCAAAATGGCTGGCGAAACCATTACACATGCGCAAACTGTGTTGATTCGATTGATAGATGAAGGCGGGCGCGAAGGCTGGGGTGAAGCTAGTGCTGCACCGTTGATGACTGGCGAAACCTTGGGGAGCATTGCTGCGAGCACTGAGTATTTGAGCTTGAAGTTGTTGGGTAAAGAAATTTCTCGTCCAGACGACATTGAATTTTTGCAAAATCAAGTCTTGTACTCGAATGCTTCTGCAAAATCTTGCTATGAAACTGCTCTGATGGATCTGTTTGCGCAAAGACAGGGAGTGCCGCTTTATCAACTGCTTGCTGGAGATCGGACTGTCGATGCCAGTAGCAGACTGGAAATGTTGCATATGCTGGCGTCTGGCAATCTGGAAAGCGAGCTTGAGGAGGCAAATCAGTTGCGTCAACTCGGCTATCGTCAGTGGAAGATCAAAGTGGGTACCGGCAATCTTGCTAATGATGTTTTGCGGGTACGTGAATTGAGTAAAGCACTGCAGGGTGATGTTGTCTCTGCTGACGCCAATCAAGGCTTGACGATTGAAGAGGCGCTTGCCATCGCTTATGCAGGCGTTGAGAGTGGCTTGAGTTTCTTTGAGCAGCCATACCCAAGTAGCATGATTGACGCTACCAGCACTTTGCATCAAGAGACGCATCTTTCCATATGTGCTGATGAATCGATTCAATCCTTGGAAGATATTGTTGAGCTTTACGAGAGAGGCGCTGCCCAAGGAGTTAGCTTGAAGTTGATTAAGCTGGGGGGTACTCAGGCGATGGTTCGGGCAGGGCGCGAGTGCCTCAGACGGGGCATGAATATTAATTTGGCTTGCAAGGTTGCTGAGACCAGTATTTCTGCTGCGGCAACCGCCCATGTTGGTTTTGCTGTGGGCAACATTGCGTGGGGGTACAGCATGTCCAACCGCTATCTGGCCAAAGATATTTGTGAGAATCCGATTGCCCCAATCGGCGGTGCGATTTTGATTGAGCAATTGCATCAGCCTGGTTTGGGCTATGCGCCAGAGGCTAAGTACCTTGCCGAATTTGCGAGCAAGACTCTTCCCATGCGGGAATTCCGTATTTAAGTCTTTGCTGATGGGGTGCTGCCTCATTGCTTCCAATATTGTTCGGACAAGTTATAGTTTGATATAACTATACCCTTAATTATTCATAATTCCATTGTCTTCAGTGGATTTGTGTTAAATTAACTTGTCCGAACAAATAAATAGGAGGAGACCTATATGTACAACCCTTTTCAGCCCGTAGAGAAGATTAAAGCCGAAGTATTTATGACAATGCCGGCTAAATTCCGTAAAAAAAGCCGCTCAGGCTGGTCTGACCCAAACCGCCAAGGTGCAGAAGTTGAGTGCTTCCTAGAAGGCCCTTCTTTTGATCGCGAAGGAAATCTATGGTTTGTAGACATTCCTTTTGGCCGCATCTTCCGCATCACCCCTAAAGGTGATTGGGAGTTGGTCACTCAGTATGACGGCTGGCCTAATGGCTTGAAGTTTCATAAAGATGGCCGTGCATTTATTACTGACTACAAAGCAGGTTTGCTTTCTTTAGATCCAAAAACAGGAAAAATTGAAACTGTTCTAGGTTCAATGTATAGCGAGAACTTCAAAGGTTTGAACGACTTACATTTCGCATCCAATGGTGATTTGTATTTCACTGATCAAGGTCAAACTGGTATTGCCGATCCATCTGGTCGCGTATTCCGCTTGAGCGCTGATGGCAAATTAGATCGCTTGGTTATCAATGTGCCAAGTCCTAATGGCATTACTTTGAACACCCAAGAAAAGCATGTATTTGTTGCGGCTACACGTTCACAACAAATTTGGCGTTTGCCTTTGATGGCTGATGGCTCCGTTTCTAAAACTGGCGTAGCAATTCAGTTGTCTGGCGGCGCTGCTGGTCCCGATGGTATTGAGATGGATTCTGAGAATGGCCTATTGGTGTGTCATTTAGGTGTAGGTATCTGGCGCTTTGATAACAATATGTTGCCGACCCATTTAGTGTATTCAGAAAATCCGCATCACCATCATTTGGCCAACTTGTGTTTTGGTGGCGATGGCAAAGATCTTTACATTACTGAATCGATGTCTGGCGATATTTTAAAAGCGCGCATGCCAGTCGCTGGTAAGAAGATGTTTGGTTTGAGCTAAGACTATCAGCATGCATGAAAGACTGCTGAATCAAGAGCCTGGAATTCCTTTACATCAGGCTCTTGCTGCAACTCTTGAAGAGCAAATTCGAGAGGGGGCTTGGGCTGTAGGTTCTCCCATTCCCCCTGAAGTTGCGCTATGTAAGCTCTATAGCATTAGTCGACATACCCTAAGGCATGCCCTCAGCACTCTGGAAGACGGCGGCCTAATCGTTCGTCGACAGGGCGCTCCAACCCGCGTGATCTCACGTCAACGCCCCAGAAAATTTACCCAAAGCTTTAACTCGCCTGCGGATATTTTGCGTTACCCAAAGGAAACCTATCGGGTTAACGAGGTTGAGGAATATGTAGAGTGTGACTCCGCATTAGCAAGCCTATTAAAGGTGCCCGTTGGATCGTCTTGGTATCACATTGGGGCGGTTCGCAAGCAGCAAGGCTCTGATCTCACTATTGCATGGTCTGATATTTATATTCTGCCTAAATTTGCTGAGCTCACTTCTGAGCCAGACCATACGCATTCTATGGTGTACGAGCAAATCGAAAGACGCTTTGATGTGCACATCGATCGTGCCGAGGTAGATGTTTACGCTTGCGGCGCATCACCTGAAATGGCTAAGGTTTTGAATATTCCAGAAGGGACGCCTTGTCTGGTAATTATTCGCCACTACTTTGATGCCAACGGAAGCCCTTTTGAGATTTCCGTTGCCTATCATCCTGAAAAGCGATTTGTCTACAGTATGGAGTTTAGGGGCTAATTAGGCCTAGGCTGTCAGTTCAAACACCAGTACTTCAGCATTTTCACCATCCTGGATTTGGATTAGGTCTTCATCTTGAATGAGTAGTGCATCACCGCTTGTGAGTTTTTCGCCATTCACATTCAGGGAGCCTTGAATCAAGTGAACGTAGGCCTTCAGTTTTGGATCGATCGCCAAAGTAGCAGACTGTTCGCCATTAAATAATCCCGCATACATTTTTGCATCAGCATGAATCTTGACGGAATGATTTTTACCTTGAGGTGATGCTACTAGGCGAAGCTTTCCCTGCTTATCTTCTAGTGGAATAGTTTTTTGTTCATACCCGGGCGCTACTTCAAGAACGCTAGGCTCTATCCAGATTTGTAAGAAGTGAGTAGTTTGGTCTTTGGCGTGATTGAACTCACTGTGGGTGACTCCAGTTCCCGCACTCATTCTTTGAATATCACCTGGCGGAATACCTTTGACATTGCCCATACTATCTTCATGAGCTAATTCACCTGAGAGGACGTAGCTAATGATCTCCATATTGCGGTGCCCATGCTTTCCAAAGCCCATTCCAGCAGCTACACGGTCCTCGTTGATCACTCGTAAATTACCCCAGCCCATGAATTGAGGGTCGTGGTAACCAGCAAAGGAGAAGGAGTGGAAGCTTTTAAGCCAGCCATGGTCAGCATAGCCACGATCTTGGGATTTTCTAAGGAAGTGCATCGTTTTCTGTGTTCGCTTGTGAAAGTAAATAAGCACATTATCATTGGCTTTAGATCATTTTGCTAATAGGCAAACCATGGAAAGCTTTAATAAAAACTTAAAAGATACTGGCCTAGGCTTCTTAGAGGCAGCACAAGAGTATGGGGGCGATTTCATTCAATTTATGCGTGAAGCATGGATTTTGCTCATATTGTTATTTGTGGGCTTGACAATTACTTGGTGGTTCATTGATCCACCACCTCCCAAGCATGTCATCTTGGCTACGGGTTCAGTTGGTGGCGAGTATCAAGCTTTAGGTGAAAAGTATGCGGAATTTTTTGCGAAGAAGGGCATCACACTTGAGTTGCTGCCTACTAATGGTGCCCAGGAAAATATTGCCCATTTAGCAGACCGAAAAGATCCTGTTCAGGCAGCATTTGTTCAGGCTGGTGTAGTAAATCCAAAGGGAGTTGAGGGTATTCAATCACTGGGCAGTATTAGTTATGAGCCTATCTGGCTTTTTTACCGCGGACCAGAAAATACACATCGCGACTTTGAAACAACAGATGGTCGCCTCAAGTACTTTGACAATTCCAAAATTTCACTAGGTGTGGAGGGTAGCGGCACTCATGCCCAGGCGATGAATTTATTGCGTGTTTCTGGTCTGAAGGATAGATCGCAATTTGTGTATTTGCCTGGTAAGAAAGCCGTTGAAGCTTTACAAAAAGGCGAAATTGGCGCTGTATTCATGGCGGATGGAATTGAATCAGCCAATGTTCAAACCCTGCTGAATGATCCAAGTTTGCACTTGTTGAGCTTTAGACGTGCTGAGGCTTTTACTCGTCTGCTACCTTTCTTACACATATTAAAAGTCCCCGAGGGAGGATTTAGTTTAGTTCGCAACTTTCCAAACAAGGAAATCAATCTTCTGGCAACAACGACTCATTTGCTGATTGATGATCGGATGCATCCAGCAATCCAGTTCTTATTTTTGGAAGCGGCAAAAGAGATTAACGGTCGATCTTCATTTTTTGCTGAACGAGGCGAATTCCCCGCATTTAAAAATTCAGGGCTTCCTGAAAGTCCAGTGGCTGTGCATTTTGAGGAAAAAGGCTCGCCTTTACTGATGGATTATTTGCCTTTTTGGTTGGCTGAGCTAGTGAATAGACTCTTTGTGGTGTTATTGCCATTCTGCGCTTTTGCTTATCCAGTCTTGCTGGCTTTACCAAGCTATCGAAAACGGCGAGTACAGGTTCGCATTAATCGCATGTATGGTGTGTTAAAAAAATTTGAGGGAGAATTGATTACTTCCTACGATCCCACAAAGCACGATGCGTACTTGGCCAAAATTGATTTGATGGAGTACGAAGCTATAAAGCTTGAGGTCTCCAAGACTATGTCTGGCGATTACTATGCCTTGCGTACTAGCATTGATTATGTCCGTAACTGTCTAAATCGGGGTATGCACCACTATCAAACTATTGCTCCGGAAGAAATAGCAAGTTAATCGCTGATACCGTTTTTGCTTGGATATTTGTATGAGGCATATCGAACTACGGCATTCGCTAGTGCTAAAACCAAGATCGTAATTCCCATGAAGAGGATGGCCATATCCGCTTCATGCTTGGTGTTGACTAAATCAATAATGAGGCGCGTTACCGCCGTGATGGCAACATAGATGAGGAAGCGCACCGGCATGTGGTTGGTTTTGAAATAAATCCCGACCATTGCCCCAATCTCTAAATAGATAAATAGCAACAGTAGATCTTCGATCGAGGCTGAACCTTTGCTAGCCATTCCTAAAAAGGCAACTCCTGCTGACCAGACTGTCGCAGCACCAATTCCAAAGAGGGCGATGCGATGAAAGAGAGAAACAAATAAGTTACCAATGGGAACTGTCCATTTTTCAATGGCATCTTCCAGCTTGGAGGCATCCTTTGGTAGGGTAGGTGGCATATTCATTAAATCTCCTGATTGAATATTATTTGTCTCAGTATAGGTATCTGGCAGGTTTAGTAAACAAAAAAGAGGCTTTTAAGCCTCTTTTTTATGAACTCTTGATCTTTGTCAAGCTAGGCTGTCAGCCCAGATATTGTGAGCCCACCCCCAGGCGTAGATTCCTTCAAGGGTTGAGGGGGCAGGGGAAAGTCCACCGGCCCCATGAACAGGCTCAAAGGTTTTCTTTTCAGGGGTGTACTGATGAACGCTGGCCACATGAATGGTTTGCCTTTCATTGACAAAGCTGTAGCAGGTATTGGTTAGTACTGGGGCTGGATTCACTTCCCAACCACTCAGTTCAGCAACAATTGCGGCAGCTGCAACTTTGGCATGTTGGTTGGCCATATGTCCGGATTTTGGCATCGCCGGTGCAACCTGAATAGAGTCTCCTAAGACATGGATATCTTTTTGCGCAGTCGACTCAAAATTTAAGTAGTTGACGTTGACCCAGCGACCATTAGAGTTTGCAAGCCCAGTGTTTACTGCAATTGCTCCAGCACTCATGGCGGGCAGTATGTTTAATACATCTGCTTTGACGTCATCTTCTACCTCTACTTTTAAAGTTTTTGTTTTGGCATCTACAGCGATGACATTATTTCTTGGTCGATAGTCGATCAAGCCAGGGTATTGCTCAGCCCATACTTTTTTGAACAAAGCGCCTTTAGAAGTTACATCTTGGTTTGCATCCAAAATGAGGACTTTGGATTTTGGCTTGTGTTGTTTGAGATAGTTTGCGACCTGGCATGCGCGTTCGTAAGGTCCAGGGGGGCAACGATAAGGAGCCTCCGGAATACTAATTGCAAATACGCCACCGTCACGCATGGCTGCCAATTGCTTATGAAGTGTTACCGTTTCTGAGCCAGCTTTCCAAGCTTGTAACGTTACACCCTCTTTATTTGCCTGAGCGAGACCTTCAATACTGCTCATGATGAGGCTGACGCCTGGAGAGACAACCGCCTTGTCATAGGATAAGATTTTTCCTGAAGCGAGCTTAGCCGTTTTCTTATCCGGGTCGATACTCACAACACTGTCTTGTATGACTTTAACGCCGTGACGTTTACTTAAGTTGTCATAGGAAGAGGTGATGTCTGCCATAGTGCGGGATCCTCCAACTACAAGATTGGAGAGTGGGCACGATAAAAAAGCTGCATTAGGCTCAATTAAGGTGACGCGGGCGGTATTGTTAGAAAAGAGGCGCAAATACTTTGCTGCTGTTGCGCCGCCGTAGCCACCGCCAATGACTAATATTTCTGCTTTTTGTAGATTGGCGCGAGCCTGACCAGAAAAGCCAGCCAGCAAACCCAGACCTGCAACACTTTGACCTAAGAAATGTCGACGATTCATACTGGCTCCTTTATCGTTTCTTGCCAAGTTGAAGGGCGATCGTTTCAAGCTGCTCATCGGTATAGCCTTTAGCAAGCTGGGGCATGATTGTTCCTTCGCGTGAACCATTTTTGTATGCTTGAAGTTGAGTCAGCATTTGCTCACTCGTAAATGTATTGATGAGTGGAATGCTAGCACCTACAACGCCATTTCCATTTGTGCCGTGACAGTTAGCGCAAGTTGCTACTAAACCACTTTTATATAACTGGCTTGGATTGGAGATTTGGGCTATTGAGAGGCCACTCATCAAACTGAGTCCAATCAGCATTGTCATCAAACCAGTGATTCTGTGGTATTTCTTTCGCATGGGAATAGTCTTTATTTATCTAATGCAAGATTGATGGTTACAAAAAGGTGCGCAATGCAACTATCTTAAACAGTAGTGATCTTAAACAGTAATCTACGATAAAGCAGGATTTTGAATAGACCCATTATTCATAAGCTCAGATCTAAAAGTGGTCAACAATAGTCTCCAAGAGGGCTTCTATGGTTTTTGCCAATCAAGGGCCAAGCCCTTTAAACTAGGCGTATGCGAAGTACTTTTTCTTACCGTAGCGCTATCCTCATCTTACTTTTAGGCATATTCACCTATCTTTATGGCTTAGATAGTCGATTTGCCCCTAAAAATGGTGATGAGTATCCATATATGCACATTGTGCGGATGACCGCTGAGACTGGAGCCTGGCTGCCACTCCAGTCTGAGATGGATGGGATCAAGAACACTAAGCCCCCACTCTTGTTTTGGCAGGGGATTACTAGTACTCAATGGGGTAGCCAGTGGAGTCTCTCGAGTCTTCGTTGGCCCAGTCTTGTGTATACCGCCTTGACTGCATTTTTCTTATTTCTGGTTGTGCGTCGTGTTAGCGGCAAGACCCAAACGGGGCTACTAGCGAGTTTGGTATGGCTCTCATTTTTTGCAAGTTATCGCTATGGTCGGCCATTTTTAACTGATCCCCCTGAAGTATTTTGGTTGAGCCTGCCTTTTATGGCTTTGCTTTATTGGGGTAAGTCTGCTTTTGAGTCAAAATTATTCTTCCCTTTATTGGCTGCTATCTGTTTTGGTTTGGCCTTACTCTCCAAATCATTTGCTTATATCGTGCCGGCATCTCTGGCTCTGAGTCTGTACTACTGGCGTTGGCGTGAATGGAGTATTCCGAAGTTTTTGATACATGATTTCACCAAGGTCGTTCTGGTTGCAATATTGGCACTAGGAGTCTTTGCACTCTGGTTTGCACTGGATCCATTTCCTGAGGCAGTCTGGAAAGAATTTGTGCTTGGTGAAAATGCCGGAAAATTTGAGGCGCGGAGCTCGAACTATCTAGTAGATTTGATTCGTGGTGGCGATAGTATTTGGATGTTGTTGCTGACGACGCTAGGAAATGCAGGCTTACTCTTTTTTGTTTTGATTAGTGCCTTGTGGCAGTGCTGGCGCAATCGCCGCTTTCTTTCTCTGGAAGAGAGCCTCTTACTCTTATTGATTACTGCATTTCTATTGGTCTTTAGTCTGCCTAGTCAGCGTTCTGGACGTTACCTCTTACCAGTTATGCCGGCCTTTGCCGCATTGATTGCCCTCTATTGGGATCGACTTCCCCTGTGGGGCTTTAGAGTTGCCCTCCTATTGCAGTTGATCATTCTTTCTGCTCTGATTTGGGTGGGTGGTAATTTACAGGCATCTCACTTTTTGGGTGAGGCGGGTGCGTGGATCTACTCGAGCTGGCATTGGACTTTGATGGCAATCAGCGTGATAGTGGTCTTGGTTGGGTTGTTTAGAAAAAATCTAACTAAGACTATTGCGTTGACTGGATGCTTTCTGTGCTACTGCACCCTAACCAGTAGCCTATCCCCTCTTGAGGGTGCGCTAGGACGTTTTGATCTGGACACTATAAAAGCAGTGCAAGATCAAGAGGTGTGGATTCCTTGCGACTATCGCGCAAAAGATGAGGAGTATCGCTTGCTGTTGCCAGGTGCCAAACTGCATGGTTATTTAGCCAAGGATGCTGGCAATGTTGATGCTCTCGTAAATGCCTATCCCTTGGTGGCAGTACAGGTGCCTCTCGGGCTTACCCCGCAGATTTGTGAGTCTTGCAAGATTGTTGGTGGACGCATGGAAATGCGTGCGCGCCACTCTGATGAAGAAATTAAAGATATGCTCATGGGCCATATTGGCGAGCATCTATTTGTAACAGAGTATTTGATTTCTACCCCTGTAAAAATGACTGAGCCGCAAAGCGGTAAGGATGCTTGTCGATGAATCGTGTGATTGCTTTTTGTTTTTTATTACTAGCCGCTGTTCTCGGTTTTTTATATATTGATAGTCGACCAACGTGGGCGCCTTTTCAATCGGCTACAGTTTCAGTCGTCGAGGAAGATCAATCCCAAACTAGCCCAACTAAAAAGTCCTCTTCAGTTAATAAGTTAAGCGTAGTTCATCCTCAATTAGATTGGCTGCCAGATACTGGCGCTGCTTCAGTCCATGCGGCATCTTTAATTGGACTTAAAGACGGATCTATCCGCGCATTCTGGTTTGCAGGTAGTAGAGAGGGCGCACCAGATGTGGTAATTAATAGCTCTGTCTTTGATCCTAAGTCTGCTGTTTGGAATGCGCCAACAGTTGTCATGGATCGCACTACCGCAGAAAAGGGTCTATCACGTTACATCGCCAAGCTAGGCAATCCAGTTCCGAGTAGATCTGCCGATGGCCGCCTGCAACTGTTCTTTGTCACCGTATCCATCGGCGGGTGGGCTGGAAGTTCAATCTCGACCATCAGCTCAGATGATGAGGGGGCAACGTGGAGCCGCCCCCATCGTTTGATTACTTCGCCTTTTACCAATCTCAGTACTTTAGTCAAATCACCTGCCATTCAGTTTACGGATGGTCGTTTAGGTTTGCCTGCCTATCATGAGTGGATTGGGCGGTTTGGTGAGTTCTTAAGAGTTGAATCTGATCAAGTCATTGATAAGCGTCGCATGAGTTCTGGGCGTAGCGCTATTCAACCAATTCTTTTTGTGGATAACGCCGAACAGGCAACAGCATACTTCCGTCAAACAAGAAGTGGATCCGCACTGAAGCAAATACCCGTTAGCGAAACGCGCAATGCTGGCCAGGCTTGGGAGACGGTTGGCGACTTAGAGGTCGCCAATCCAAATTCAGCGATTGCCGCATTGGACTTATCAAACGGGATGCGTTTATTAGCGCTAAATAATCTAGAGGCTGGTCGCCATCGCTTGGTTTTGCTCATGTCCGACCCTAGCAATACAGCCAAGCAATGGCAAGTGGTTCAAGTGCTTGAAGATGATGAAGCGTTGCCCGACGAGCAGCGCCGTGAATTCTCATACCCATACTTGATCACGGGTGACGGCAGTGATGCGCATTTGGTTTATACCTGGGATAGAAAGAAAATACGCCACATCCATTTTGGCTCAGCTTGGCTCGCCCAACTGCAGAGTCAATTAAAAGATCAGAAAAAAGAAGGGGGGCAATAATGGATCGCTTAATGCAAACCATTGCTTTAATAGAGATGGCGATCAGCTGTGCTGTCATTGTGATTTGCTTGATAGAAAAAATATTCCAAGTCAGCATGCCACTTAGCGCCCGGATCATTCTCTTGATACTGCTCGGTAATCTGTTCTTTTGGCCACTCGGTCTATTTATGGAGTTACCAATAGCTGCTTACGTACGCGGTGTAACAGGTGACCTGAGTATTGTTTCAATGTTATTACTCTGGTCCGCTTTATTACCATCTAACAAGCCTAATCCTATTGCATTTAAAGTTAGCATCGCAATTGTGGCTGTTATCTTTTACCCACTTGCACTCGGCCTGAGCATGCTTGACCCTTATACATGGGGATATGGCTCAATTGTTTTTCTGATTGGAGTCTTGGTGTTTGCAGTCATTTGCGGCCTAGCTAACTGGAATAAAGGCCTTTGGATGATTGCTCTGGCGATCACTGCCTGGACCTTCCATTGGCATGAATCCACCAATCTATGGGACTACTTACTAGATCCTTTCTTGGGTATTTGGGCTATCGGATCTATCGTCAATTCGTTTCGGCTAAAGCGCCGCGAGCGGGCACAATCAGGATACTTATTTAGGGCGGGATGATGAAAACTGAGATAGATATGAAACGACTTACCCAGGAAAATACTCAAGCGTTCAATATGCATGCCTCATCACTTTGCTTGATGGTTGTTGCTGTCACATCATTATTAAGTGCTTGCGCTGGCAATAGTCATCCAGATGCAGAAATGCCGGCATACCCTCAGTCCTATACTCAGAGTTCAAATTATGATGCAGCGCCTCAAACTATTTCTTCTGAGCAATTGCAATCATTAGTTTCTCCAATTGCACTCTATCCCGATGCCCTGCTCTCGCTAATGCTGCTAGCTTCCACCTACCCATTGGAAGTGGCTGAGGCTTACAACTGGAGAAGAAGTAATGCTGCACTAAAAGGTTCTGCATTGCAGGATGCGCTTAAAGCGCAATCATGGAACGATAGCGTGAAGTCTTTGATTTCTTTCCCGCAAGCTTTTAATATGATGGGGGATAAATTGCAGTGGACCCAAAACTTAGGGAATGCTTATAAGTTGCAACCCGCAGATACGATGAAGGCAGTACAAGCCTTACGAAAGCGTGCAATCAAAGCGGGGACCCTAAAGTCTAACCAGAAAATTACGGTTTCAACCGACGCTAGTTCCAATGTCTTAATCGTTCCAGCCAATGCGGAAATAGTCTACGTTCCGAGCTATAGCCCTGATGTAGTTTATGGACCTTGGCCATACCCTGACTACCCTCCGTACCCAGCATATAACCCAGCATGGGGGGCGATGGCATTTGGCCTAGGCCTGGCAGTAGGAGATGCATTTTGGGCTACACCCAGTTGGTCCAATGGCACGATTAATGTAAACAACACTACTACGCCCAACGGTAGATCTAATCGTGGATTAATTGGTCCAAGTAGCATTCAAAATCAACAGCGTTTGTTAAATGATTGGAAAAACAATGCTACACCTCAAGATAGACAGGCCGCGAGATCTGCTGGTCAAAAAGCGAATAACACCTTCCAGAAAGACGCCACTCCCCAGGAGCGATCTCAAGCAGACCGCCTAAACCAAGAGGTGCGTAATGATGATCAAACTGATAAGGCCAATCCCAATACCTATCGCGAGGCTGCTCAAGAAAATGCCTTGCGTGATCAAGCCCGTTTTGATAGCAATCAAGACCGCTTTGGTAGCGACCGCTCACGGGGTGGTTTTGGTAATGGCTTTGGTGGCGGTCATATGGGTGGCTTTAGACGTTAATCTATACGCAGAGAAAAGAATTATGAAAACATTACAAGCATCACTATTCCTGGCGATATCTATTCTTTTTGTTCACGAGAGTGCACTTGCTCAGAAGGATTTCCCGGCTAACGACGCATCTACTGCTGCCTTGGTTGAGCTTTGCCAAAATGCAGATGACCAAGATGGGCGCAGTTTTTGTTTTGGCTTTGGTGAGGGGGTCTATCAGACTTATTTAGCGCGGCAAAAGTCTGGCGCGAAGCCAGCTATTTGTTTTCCAGAGCAAAGCGGTACTCGTGAAGAGATCCTGAAGAAATTCTTGAGCTGGAATAAGGCGAACCCACAGTTTAATAAGGAACGTGCAGCTAAGACACTGATACGTTTCTTTACTGCAAACTATCCCTGCAAGTAAATGAATAGCAAGAGAAGATGGTAAGAAGGTGGAAATAAAAAAGCCAGCGTGAGCTGGCCTTTTGATGGGTGCTAGAGAGAATGCTTAATCGGCATATGCGCCAGCTTTACGAATCACTGGACCCCATTTATTGATTTCAGATTCTAGATGGTTTTTGAGTCCAGCAGGCGTTGCTTTGCTTGGTGGAACAATTTCAATATTGGACTCTGCCAACCGTGTTTTAATTTCTGGATCATTTAAAGCAGCATTAAGCGCTTTGTTAATTTTGGCAAGCACGGCTGGTGGAGTGCCCTTTGATACATACATACCATGCCAAACTTTGACATCAAATCCTTTTAGACCTTGTTCGTCAAGCGTAGGAATATTGGGCAGAGCGGACAAGCGCTTAGGGGTTGTTACGCCATAGGTCTTAACTAAACCATCTCTGATGTAAGGAACAGTTTGGGTAGTTTGATCACACAAGAGATCAACTTGGCCGCCCAGTAAATCCGTTAAGGCTGGACCTGTGCCTTTGTATGGCACGGTTGTTAATTCCACGCCTTCGCGGGACATGAATAGCAAGCCACAGAGCTGTGAAACCGCGCCAGGACCAGCATTGGCCAACGTCACCTTATCTTTATTTGCCTTGATATAAACCTCAAGCTCTTTAAAGTTATTAGGTGGGAAGTTTTTGCGACCCAAGAGCACCATCGGAACGTCAACTACTTGACCAATGTATTCAAAATCGGTCATTGGATCGAATTGGAGTTTCTTATACAAGGCTGGTGCTGTTGCCATACCCATGTGGTGAATAAAAATGGTGTAACCGTCTGGAGCAGACCGAGCAACACGCGTTGCAGCAATGGTGCCGCCTGCACCAACCGTGTTTTCAACAATCACTGTTTGTCCCAAGGATTTACCCATTGGAATAGCAATGAGTCGAGCTACTGCGTCTGTGGGCCCACCAGCAGCAAATGGCACAACTAGTGTCACAGGTTTGCTTGGGTAAGGATCTGCAGCAAAGGCAGTTCCAATCAAGGAGGAGGCGAGTAGGGCGCCCAATCCTGTCAATATAGATGTACGTAATTTCATGGTTTATCTCCGTCTAAATTCTCTAAATCGAATGACTTGTTTAAATACAGTTATCTGCAGGATTGATTTTGCCAGCATTCTTGTCTTAGCTGGTTAGTGTTTACCAGCAATGGCAAGGGTTCTTTGGGCTAAAAGCACTACTGGCCGATCAATCATGCGACCATCTAACTTAATTGCTCCGCCTTTAGAGGCTTTATCGGCCTCTATCACTCGCTGCGCCCAAGACACTTCTTCTTTACTAGGCATAAAGGCAGTCTTGACTGCTGCCACCTGTTTGGGGTGAATGCAGAGTTTGGCGCCAAAACCCATTCGCTTGGCTCGCTGCGCATCGGCATGAATGCGGTCAATATCATCAGTAGATGGGGTAACGCCATCAATTGGCGGGGCAATTTTGGCTAAGCGGGAGGCTAAAACGATTTGGTAACGCGCAATTTGTAGTTCGGTTTCTTGGAGGTCGCAAA
>Ga0208621_1000084_pt1 | contig 28616 bp, 28 predicted proteins | sample CryBogCBH26May08_FD_184617 | JGI IMG/M metagenome (GOLD analysis project Ga0208621, IMG submission 184617) | Freshwater microbial communities from Crystal Bog, Wisconsin, USA - CBH26May08 (SPAdes) (version 2) | ecosystem: Environmental > Aquatic > Freshwater > Lake | place: Crystal Bog... | reverse complement strand
CCGGGTTCTGTTGCCCCGGATTCCGCTAACGCTGCATCCAGGCTACTTGAACAATGGTGGCAACAGCGCATCGCCCGCCAACAAGAAATCGACGCGTCGATTGCCGCCAAAGCCGACCATGAATACTTGTATGACAAGCCTTACCAAGACAAGAAAAAAGTCCGCGTCGCCGGGCCGTTCACAGTGGAAAGCCTATCGCCGCACCGCGTGTTGGGTGTCGATGAAAACGGCGAATTGATGGATGGCAGCGGCAAGACCGATGGCGCGTACCGCGAAGAACGCGACTTTGTGCAAATGGTTCTGGAAAACCTGAAAACCGCCGGTGTGCAACAAGCCCACAAGACCGACAAAATCAACTTTACTGCCCTAACCCCGTGGCCCGGCGACCTGATCTGCGCCGAAGGCCGCTTTAGACAGGATGTGCAGGATAACAACAAGCCAGCAGCTGTTAGACAGGATGCACAAGATTTACAGGATAAAAACAACGGAAAACATCCTGTTAATCTTGTAAATCCTGTCCAGACCGCTTTCAGACAGGATGCACAGGAATTACAGGATAAAAGCAGCGGAAAACATCCTGTCCATCTTGTAAATCCTGTCCAGACAACCGAACAACGGGCGGCTATTTTTATTGGCCCTGAATTCGGCACGGTGTCCCGCCCCGATCTGGTCGCCGCTGCGCGCGAAGCGGGTGATGCCGGTTTTGATGTGCTGGTGGCTTGTGCCTTCAACTACGATGCCCATTCCTCAGAATTTGACAAGCTGGGCCGCATTCCGGTGTTAAAAGCCCGCATGAACGCCGACCTGCACATGGCGGATGACCTGAAAAACACCGGCAAAGGCAATTTGTTTGTGATTTTTGGCGAACCGGATATTGATATACTGCCAAGCGATGACGGCAAGCTGCAAGTGAAAGTCAACGGCGTGGATGTGTTCCACCCGAACAGCGGCGAAGTGCGTAGCGATGGCGCGGACGGCATAGCCTGCTGGTTTATCGATACCGACTACAACGAAGAAAGCTTTTTTGTCCGTCACGCCTATTTTTTGGGTGCCAACGACCCCTACAAAGCCCTAAAAACCACCCTGAAAGCCGAAATCAACCCCGAAGCCTGGGCCAGCCTGCACTGCGACACCTCCCGGCCGTTCAGCAAACCCAAAACCGGACGCATTGCCGTTAAGGTGATTAACCATTTAGGCGATGAGGTGATGAAGGTGTTTAGAGTAAATTAATGATGCTAAACTTTAATTTTAGACCATTAAACAAAGGTATATGTCAATGCGAAAACAGACTATTGAATATTCGTCGCCCTTGGATGCGCTGATTGCAATCAGCAAACGGCTAAGCACTTTGGAACAGCTACACCATATTGATTCGGAAGATTTTTTTTACCAATATACGCAAGGGCGATTGGCTGACGATGCAGCCTTTGTGGAATGGGCCAACGATTATCGGCATTACTTGAGTTTGCACCAAGAGCTGGACGCTAAACTGAAAACTGAAATATGTTGCATGACGTCCTAAAAAACTATCTGGATGCACTGGAGCAGCTGTGATGCTGTTTATGTCGAGCGCTATAGCGAAGAAATCCTGACCCCGGAACGGGTCAACCTGCGTATCCGCTTACGTTTTGCACAAGGCTGTCTGTTAGAAATCCATGAAGCGGTGATTGTGGTTGGGCAGTCATTGCAACATTTGGATTATCGCTATCATTGCCAAGATCAATTGAACCGCTTAGTGTTCCGGTACGACAGCACGCCACATTTTCCTGATTTGTACAGTTTTCCGCATCACAAACATTTGCCAAATACCGTAGTTGTAGCAGAGAGACCTGAAATAAGATCAGTGCTACAGGAAATCATGCGCCTACAAGAATCCGGTAGGTCGGATTAGTGCAGAAGTGTAGCCTGTATGAAGCATAGCGGAATACGGGGCAACTGTGCCTCGCAATCCCCGGATTGCGCTATGCTTCATCCAGGCTACTTCGCTGTTATACTCTGCAAACTAACCCTGCAATAGCCGCGCTTGCAATCATCAAAATTACCGTCAAAAGGCACAGCAATGGACTTCCGTATCTCTGACACTTTCATTGACAGCCTCGCCAAACTCAGCAGTGATGAACAAAAAGCCATCAAAACCACGGCTTTTGATCTGCAATTGAACCCGGAAAACCCCGGTTTCAGTTTTCACAAATTGGAGCGGGCTAAGGACAAAAATTTCTGGTCGGTGCGCGTCAATACCGACATCCGCATGATAGTCCATAGAAGTCAAGGCAGTTTGTTGCTGTGCTACGTCGGTCACCACAACAAAGCGTACCTGTGGGCGGAATGCCGCAAGCTGGCAACGCATCCCAACACGGGGGCGGCGCAACTGGTGGAAATCCGCGAACGGGTCGAAGAAGTGGCTGTGCCCAAATACCTGGCCACGGCTGCCGGCACTCCCCAGCAAAGCCATTTGTTTGACCGCTTTTCTGACCAACAATTGATGGGGTACGGTGTGCCGGAAGAGTGGCTGGCGGATATCCGCACCGCCACTGAAGACAGCCTGTTGGAACTGGCCGATCATCTACCGGCAGAAGCGGCGGAAGCGCTATTGGATTTGGCGGTCGGCAAAACCCCCGTGCAAGCTGAAACACCTAAACACGGCACTGCTGCCGCCGACCCGTTTGCCCATCCTGATGCCATGCGCCGCTTTAGGGTGATGGCCAATACTGAGGAATTGGCGCAGGCACTGGATTATCCATGGGATAAATGGGCGGTGTTCCTGCATCCGGCGCAACGCCAATGGGTAGAGCGCAGTTACAATGGCCCGGCGCGTATTGCCGGTTCGGCGGGCACCGGCAAAACCATTGTCGCCCTGCATCGTGCCGTGTATTTGGCCCGCAACAACCCGCAGGCACGGGTGTTGTTGACAACTTTTTCGCCTACCTTGGCCCATGCGTTGCACAATAAGCTAAAGCGCCTTATCGATCATGAGCCGCGTTTGGCGGAGCGCTTGGAGGTTTACGCGCTGGATGCCATTGGGCAGCGTTTGTATGAAGGCCATTTTGGCAAATGCCAAATGGCTACGGAGCAACAGCTAGGGGCGCTGTTGGCGAATGCGGCGCAACAAGTTGGTGGGCATAAATTCAGCCAGCGCTTTTTGCTGGCTGAATGGGGGCAAGTGGTGGATGCTTGGCAGGTTGATAGTTGGCCGGCTTATCGTGATGTTAAACGGTTAGGCCGTAAGACCCGCCTGCCTGAAGCGCAGCGGCACTTGCTCTGGGCCATTTTTGCACAGCTGCGCGCCGCCCTGCACGAACGGCAATTGTTGACTTATGCCGCCTTGTTCACCCGCTTGGCAGGTCATTTTTCCAGCCAACCGCAGCACCCGTTTGATTATGCCGTGGTGGACGAGGCGCAAGACATCAGTGTGGCGCAATTGCGCTTTCTGGCGGCAATGGCTGGCGACCGCCCCAATGCCTTATTTTTTGCCGGTGATCTGGGCCAGCGTATTTTTCAACAGGCTTTTTCTTGGAAAGCGTTAGGTGTGGATGTCCGCGGTCGTTCGCGCTGTTTGCAAGTCAACTACCGCACTTCGCACCAGATACGCACGCAAGCCGACCAGTTGTTGGGGCCGGATATTGCCGATGTGGATGGCAATGGCGAAAACCGTGCCGGTACGGTGTCGGTGTTTAACGGCCCGCCACCAGTGATTTTAAAGCTGGCCTCGCACGAACTAGAAATGCGCTCAGTTGCCGATTGGTTGTTGCAACGGCTTGGCAATGGCATCAATGCCCATGAAATGGCGGTGTTTGTGCGCTCTGAGGCGGAATTGCCTAGGGCCACCAGTGCTGTGGCTTTAGCCGCTTTGCCTTACCTTATTTTGGATGACAAGGCGGAAACTACGCCGGGGCGGGTGGCGGTATGCCCTATGCATTGGGCAAAGGGCTTGGAGTTTAGGGCCGTTGCCGTGATGGCCTGTGACGACGAAATTATTCCCAGCCAAACGCGCATTGAATCGGTTGTGGATATGGCCGATTTGGAAGAAGTTTACGAAACGGAACGGCATTTATTGTATGTGGCCTGTACCCGTGCCAGGGATTATTTGCTAGTGACCAGCGGGGACGTGCCTTCTGAGTTTATTGATGATTTGCAACAACGCTAGCAATCCTGTTAAAACCATTGCCCATTGCTTAACAACTGAAGTGGCCGGAAATGGCTTTTGTAGGCCATTTTTTGGCTGTTGTCCACCCAAAAGCCCAAGTAGACAAACTCAAGTTGCTGTTGCAAAGCCTGTTGCACTTGCCATAACACCGCATAAGTGCCTAAGCTGTGGTCTGCCAGATCAGGGTCAAAAAAAGTGTACACAGCAGACAGGGCGTTATCCAATTGGTCAACCACGGCAACCGCCGCCAGTTTATTGGCAATGCTGAACTCCACAAAATGGGTATTGCACCAAGTGCTGCTTAAAAAGCTCAGGTAATCGCCGGGCGTACAGTCCGCCATGCCGCCCTCATGGTGGCGGCTGAGCTGGTAACGTAGGTAGAGGTCAAAATGGGCTTGCTCATAAAGCGGCGGTTTTATAATAACTACCGTGCCGCTGTTGGTTTTTTGGCAGCGTTTTTGGCTACGATTTGGCTTAAAGTCTTTTGCCAACAACCGGCTCGGGACGCACAGCCTACAGGATGGGCAACTAGGCTTGTAAACATCATCGCCGCTGCGCCTATAGCCATAGCCAATCAGCTGGGAATAGAGCGGGGCGGTCATGGGAAAAGCGCGGCTGACAAAGCTGGCTTGTGCCGTATGCCCGTCAAGATAGCTGCAAGGATGGGGCTGGCTTATTATTAGGGGTATCGAGGTCATGGTTGTTGCCAAGCTAACGGGGAGGCGGGCTGGTCAACCAGGCGGTCCAGTAGCCCTTTAAAATAGCTACGCGGGATTTCTTCCGCCCCCAAGCTGGCCAGATGGGGGTTGTAAACTTGGCAATCAATCAGTTGGTAATCCCACGCAATCAATTGCCCGACCAGTTCGGCAAAAGCCACTTTAGAGGCATCAGTGCGGCTATGGAACATCGACTCGCCAAAAAAAACCTGGCCTATTGCCAAGCCGTATAAGCCACCGACCAATTCGCCATTGTGCCAAGTTTCCACCGAATGGGCTATACCGCTATGGTGCAATTGGCAATAGGCATGCTTGATGTCTTTGCTGATCCATGTGCCGGAATCGCTGCTACGCGGTTTGGCGCAGGCATCAATGACGGCATTGAAGGCTTGGTCAAAACTGACGCTATAAACCGCCTTGCGCAGCGTTTTGCGCAGACTTTGCGAAATATGCAGCTTGTCCGGGAAAACCACCGTGCGTGGGTTGGGCGACCACCACAAAATAGGTTCGCCCCGCCCATACCAAGGGAAAATGCCTTGCCGGTAAGCATTCAGCAAGCGCTGTTCGGTCAGGCAACCGCCAATAGCCAGCAAACCGTCCGGTTCCACCAAAGCTTTTTCCAAAGCCGGAAAAGCCTGATTGGGGTCTCTGGCATTTAGGTAAGTCAGTGTCATGGTGAGGCGGACGGGCGCAAGTGGACGAAATCGCGGCTGCCCGCGTCCATGCCAGCCAACGGCTTAATTAACCGGTCAATTCATCAAGGTATTTTTCCGCATCCAAGGCCGCCATACAGCCAGCCCCAGCGGAAGTGATCGCTTGTTTGTAGACGGAATCCATCACATCACCCGCTGCAAACACGCCTTCAATACTCGTGGCAGTGGCATTGCCACTGATGCCGCTGTGCACTTTAATATAACCGTGCACCATCTCCAGTTGCCCGTCAAAAATACCTGTATTTGGGGTGTGGCCTATGGCAATAAAAACACCGTGCACATCCACCGACTGGCTGGAGCCGTCCAGCAAGCTTTTAATACGCATACCTGTCACGCCCAGATCGTCGCCCAACACCTCATCGAGCGTATGGTTCCAAATAATTTCCACATTGCCGTTTTTGGCTTTTTCCAACAGTTTATCGGACAAGATTTTTTCCGAGCGGAATTTGTCGCGGCGATGGATGACAGTCACCTTGGAGGCAATATTAGCCAGATACAAAGCTTCTTCCACTGCGGTATTGCCGCCACCAATCACGGCTACAGGCTTGTTGCGGTAGAAAAAACCGTCGCAAGTGGCACAGGCCGACACGCCCCTGCCTTTAAAAGCCTCTTCCGAATCCAGCCCTAAATAGCGGGCGGACGCGCCAGTGGCAATAATTAGCGCATCACAGGTATAAACCCCGTCGTCGCCGGTCAACCTAAATGGGCGGCTAGACAAATCGGCGCTATGGATGTGGTCAAACACAATTTCCGTATTAAAGCGTTCCGCATGACGGCGCATCCGCTCCATCAGGTCAGGGCCTTGCAGACCCTCAACATCACCCGGCCAATTGTCAACCTCGGTGGTGGTGGTCAACTGCCCACCTTGCTGCATTCCGGTTATCATCACCGGATTCAAATTGGCACGGGCGGCATAAACCGCAGCCGTGTAACCGGCAGGGCCGGAACCTAAGATCAACAGCCTACAATGCTTAGCTTCGCTCATTACAACACCTCAAAAACCATAGTGGCTAAATGAATCAATTATGCCGATGAAAGCGCTTGGCGTAAACTTTAATCTTCATCAGCAGCCTGTTGCCGTATTATTCCTCGCCCACAAGATGCAACCCTGGTTTTGCCCATGCCCATGGGAATGATGCTTTCATTAGGATAGTGTCACCGCCCAGCGCTGCTTGCCAAGCAACTAAGACTCTGCCCGCAAATTCCTCGACAACAGCTTTTCCACCGCATCCTGCGGCGCCAAACCTTCATACAAGACCCGATAGGTTTGCTCGATAATCGGCATGTCCAGGCCAAGTTTTTGCGCCAACAAGTAAGTTTCCCGGGCTGCCGAAATGCCTTCAATCTCTTGGCCTATAGACAAAATGGCCTGGCCCCTATCCTGGCCTTTGCCCAATGCCAAGCCAAAGCGGCGGTTACGCGATTGGTCGTCAGTGCAGGTCAACACCAAGTCGCCCAAGCCTGCCAAGCCCATAAAGGTTTCTTGTTTTCCGCCGAGCATTACCCCTAAGCGGATAATCTCGCTTAGGCCACGGGTGATTAACGCGGCACGGGTGTTGGCCCCAAAGCCCAAGCCATCGGCAATACCGGCGGCAATAGCCAATACGTTTTTTACTGCGCCGCCCACTTCCACGCCAATGACATCGGTGCTGGTATAAGTGCGGAATCGGTTGCTGTGCAGGATGTCCGCCAGTTCAGCCGCAAAATCCGCTTGTGCAGAAGCAATGGTGATGGCGGTCGGCAATCCGGCAGCCACTTCATTAGCGAATGATGGGCCGGAAAGAATGGCGGCAGGCGTGTCCGTGCCAAACAGTTCCGCCACTATTTCATGCAACAACGAGCCGTCAGACGGGTTAAAGCCTTTGCTGGCCCAAGCAACTTTAGTGGCGGGCGATAGGTGTGGCTTAAAGTGCGCGAGGGTTGCCTTAAAAGCGTGGCTAGGCACCGAAACCAGTAACAATGGGGCAAAAGCCGCCACTTCTGCTAGGTCGCCAGAGACATTCAAGCTGCTTGGAAAAATGCGCCCGGGTAGGAAGTGACGGTTTTCACGGTCATTTTTTAACGCTTGCATATGTTCGGGGTTATGTCCCCAAAGCAAGGTTTGGCAGCCATTTTTGGCCGCCAAAATGGCCAGGGCGGTGCCCCAAGACCCCGCCCCCAACACAGCTATTCTTTTGTCCATCAATTAGGGTTAATTGAGGGTTACATTGCCTGACGATTGCTGTTGCTGTTGTTGCAAATGATGGGCGTACAAGGCGTCAAAATTGACCGGTGCCAACAGCAATTGCGGGAAGCCGCCTTTGGTGACCAAATCAGACACCACTTCACGGGCGTAAGGGAACAGGATATTTGGGCAGAATGAGCTTAACATAGGGCCCATTTCTTCTTCAGTAAAGCCGCCAAGGATAAAAATACCGGCTTGCGAAGCTTCCACCAGATAGGCGATGGTGTCTTGGCATTTTACCGTGATGGTGACTGTCAACACGATTTCAAAAAGGTTAGGTTCTAAAGAGTTAACTTGGGTGCCTAAATTAAAATCCACCGTAGGTTCCCATTTTGCAGTGAAAATGGCGGGTGAATTAGGGGTCTCAAAAGACATGTCTTTGGTATAAATCTTTTGGATGGAAAATTGTTTTTCTACAGCGTTATTTTCTTCGGCCATGATAGTGATGGTAGTGGTTGTGGTTAAAGTGATTTGCTTAAGTTGGCTTTTGCTTTGTTTTTACTGGTTATTTTTATAGGTAGCTTGTAATCGTCCGTCCAGGCATCCATGCCGCCGGTGATCACTTGGACATTTTCAAAACCCGCCTTGGTCAAAGTCTTACCCGCCGACGAGGCGCGCGAGCCTGATTTGCAAGCGATCAGCACCGGTGTTTTTTTGTAGGCCGCCAATTTTTCCAATTGGGTGGGCAAGCTGCTGAGCGGCATGTTGATGGCATTTTCGATATGGCCGGTGACAAATTCGTCCGGTTCGCGGACATCAATGATAACGGTCTCCGCTTCATTCATTTTGGCAACGGCAAGCATAGGCGATACGCTGCCAAACTTTTTAAAGGCGGTGTCCAGCAACTCTTGTACCAACAAATAGCTGACAACCGTCAAAGCCAAGACGAGAATGTAGTGATTTACAATAAATTCTAAAATACGATCCATGATAAGCAAGAAAAGATTAAATGGGGAATAAGTCAATAGCCAAACCAGACAACATCATGCCAGCCAACTTAAACAGGCTAATGTTGACACTGCATTGGAGCCGATGGGGCAGGGTTTTCCAGTCTCAATAGCATATCTGTTTGCAACGGTTGGGGTGGTTTTCTGGTTACGGCAAGCATCTTGGGCAATTATTTATACACAATAATGGGCAACGTGTATTAATATAACAAACATTTAAGTATGCCGATGGTTAGTTTGCCGGTCAAAAAAAACGCAAGCAAAGCTTACCAAATGATACATGATTTTCCTCGCTTTAGGGTAATGGATTGCCAATATCAAGGAAACGGCGGCATTGTCTGAAGCCCAAACACCTAAAAAATCAACTTTGTAACTGTCCCGGAGAAAAATAAACCATGTTGAACCGTCCCAAGCCTCTCGTTTTACTGATACTTGATGGCTTCGGCCACTCGCTGGAGCAAGCAGACAATGCCATTGCCTTGGCCAACACACCTTGTTGGGATAGCTTGCAAAAAGATTACCCTATGACTTTGCTGGCCTGTTCCGGTCGGGTGGTGGGCTTGCCAGCTGACCAGATGGGCAATTCTGAGGTAGGGCATATCCATATTGGTGCGGGCCGTTATGTGCCACAGGATTTTTCTAAAGTCAATGATGCCATTGAAGACGGCAGTTTTTATAGCAATCCGGCACTATGCCGCGCGGTTGATTTGGCGAAGGAAAAAGGCAAGGCTCTGCATATTTTGGGGTTGCTGTCGCCAGGCGGGGTGCATAGCCACGAACAGCAGATTATGGCGATGATAGAACTGGCTGCCAAACGGGGCTTGCAAAAAATCTATTTACATGGCTTTTTGGATGGCCGTGATGTGCCGCCTAAAAGCGCGGCGGGCTCAATTGCCTTATTGGATGCCAAATTTGCCGCCTTGGGTGTCGGAAAAATTGCCTCCCTAACAGGGCGTTTTTATGCCATGGACAGGGACAAGCGTTGGGATCGGGTCAAATTGGCTTACGACCTGATTGCTAAAGGCGCGGCGGAACATAAGGCAGAATCCGCGTTGTCCGGCTTGCAAGCCGCTTATGATCGTGGCGAAACTGATGAATTTGTGTTGCCGACGGCCATTGTGGACGCACAAGGCCAAGCGGTCGCGCTCGACCAGGAAGACACCGTCGTGTTCATGAATTTCCGTGCCGACCGCACCCGGGAAATATCGCAAGCGCTGACCTCGCCAACGTTCAGCGGTTTTGATAGGGGCCACCCAGCGTTTAGCGGTTATTTTTGCACCTTGACCGAATATCAGCAGGATTTTGATTACCCCATTGCCTTCCCGCCGGTCGATGTCAACAATAGTTTGGGCGAAGTGTTGTCCAAAGTCGGTATGACCCAACTAAGGCTTGCCGAAACTGAAAAGTTTGCCCACGTCACCTTTTTCTTAAACTGCGGCATTGATGCGCCCTTCCCCGGCGAAGAACGCATTTTAGTGCCTTCCCCGCAAGTCCGTACCTATGACATGCAGCCAGAAATGAGCGCCCCGGAAGTGACCGATAAACTGGTGGATGCCATTACCGGTGGCAAATATGATGTGATTATCTGCAATTACGCCAATTGCGATATGGTCGGGCATACCGGCATTATACCGGCGGCCATTAAGGCGGTGGAAACTATAGACAGCAGCTTGCAGCGCATTGTCGAGGCCCTGCAATCAGTCAATGGACAGATGTTGGTGACTGCCGACCATGGCAATATCGAACAAATGGTCGATCCTGACACCGGCGAACCGCAAACGGCCCACTCGACCAACCCCGTGCCGTTAGTGTATGTGCTGGGCCAGCGTCCGTTGATGGATGGCGGCAGCTTATCGGATTTGGCTCCCACGCTGTTGGATATTTTAGCAATCCCCAAACCTGCTGAAATGACCGGCCATTCACTTTTAAAAACCGCCTGATGTGAATGCCAAAAAGACTGTTTTATTGTCTGCTGTGGCTTGCCGCTAGCCATCCTGCCAGTGCCGGGACGGACGATGGAAGGCACTGGCGTGAATTTTTGCCCGCCCTATTCCAATCGGTGCAACAGCAAGGGCTGCAGCAACAACGGCAAACGGGCGATGATCTTGAGGGATTGTTGGCAGATGTAGAAAAGCGTTACGGCGAAAGCCTCGCGCAATTAAGGCAACTTAACGCGCAAATGGCCCGCAAGCAGCAAGCATTGGATGCCATCGGTCAAGATATCCTTACTGCCCAGCAAAAATTGGACAGGGAAAACAGCCGACTGGCAAAACAAGTCAGGGCTGCTTACCAGTTAGGCCAGCAGCAACCGCTTAAATTGATGCTTAACCAGCAAGCTGCCGTACCATCAGGCTTGCTGGCCGGTTATTTCCAAAGCATTAGCCACAAGCGTATGGAGGAGCTCTCCGCCCTACAGAAGGAGCTTAAGGTGTTGCATCAGCTGGACGCCTTAAGACAAGCGGAAGCTGACAATTTGTTGCAGCAATTGCAGAAAAAACAAGCCGAACAGGTGGTGCTGGCGGAATTTCGTAAACAACGCGATAAGCTTTTGGGCGCGGCAAGCAAGGGGCAACGCCAAGCACTGGATGAACTTAGCGAGGGCAAGGTGCAACAACTGTTGGCATCGTTGCCGCACGATGACGGGCAGGGCCAACAAAGCATCAGCGCCCAGACGGGTGATGATGTGCCGGAAATTGCCGAAAATTATCCCCAGTTGAGCGGCCCGTTCTCCGCATTTAAAGGCCATTTGTCGTTGCCGGTGCTGGGCGGGTCGGCACAAAACATCACCAGCATCCAGTCGCCCAGCTTTCTGAACGGCATCCTGATCCGTGCCAAAGAGGGCGTCGATGTCCATGCCATTGCCTCGGGCAAAGTGGTTTTTGCCGATTGGCTTAAAGGCATGGGCTTGCTGGTCATCATCAGGCATGAAGACCACTATATGTCGCTCTATGCTTATAATGACAGCCTATACAAAAAGAAAGATGAAGCGGTCAAAGCCGGTGAAGTGATCGCCGCAGTGGGCAAGTCCGGTGGGCGCAGCCAGCCCGGCTTATATTTTGAAATACGCCAAGATGGAAAACCGGTTGATCCATTGGACTGGTGCAAGCATTAATGCCTTGTCCAGTGGTACAATCAAGCGTGGTAAATGACAGTAATTGAGGATTTGGAGTTTTAAGGCACATGCAAAAAAAGAAAACGATAGTCATTTTATGCTTAGGAATGATACTGGGCATTTTTATGGGCACTTGCGGTAGTGTCTTTGCCGACAAGGACAGCCGCCAGCCAGTAGCTGACACCGATGCATTGCCTTTTGAAGATTTGCGGACATTTACCGAAATTTTTGGGCGTATCAAAAAAGATTATGTCGAACCCGTTTCCGATAAAAAATTATTGGAAGATGCCATTCGCGGCATGTTAAGCGGCTTAGACCCCCATTCCGCTTACTTGGTTGCTGAAGAATACCAAGAGCTTAAAGAAGGTACCACCGGCCAGTTTGGTGGTTTGGGCATTGAAGTCACCATGGAGAACGGTTTTATTAAAGTCGTTTCGCCCATCGACGACACGCCCGCACAACGGGCCGGCATCAAAAGCGGTGACTTGATTATCCGCTTGGATGACAAGCCGGTCAAAGGTTTGACTTTAGCGGATGGCGTAAAGATTATGCGCGGCGAGCCAGGCAGTAAGATTGTCCTGACTGTCGTCCGTGAAGGCGAAGATGCCCCGTTAAAACTGACCTTGACCCGCGACATCATTAAGGTCAAAAGCGTCAAAAGCAAACTTTTGGAAAAAGGTTATGGTTATTTAAGGATCAGCAGCTTCCAATCAGGCACTGGTGAAAACCTAAGGGAATCATTGGCTGAATTAAAGAAAGAGAACGATGGCAAACTCAAGGGCCTGATACTGGATTTGCGCAATAACCCCGGTGGCGTATTGAATGCAGCGGTGGAAGTCAGTGACGCGTTCTTAAAAAGCGGGCTGATTGTTTACACCGAAGGCCGCATAGAAAACTCAGAAATGCGCTTTAATGCCTCCCCTGATGATTTGCTGGATGGCGCCCCTATGGTGGTGCTGATCAACTCCGGTTCTGCATCCGCCTCCGAAATTGTGGCCGGCGCCCTGCAAGACCAAAAGCGTGCGGTTATTATGGGTGAAAAATCGTTCGGTAAAGGTTCAGTGCAAACCATCTTGCCAACCAGCAATGGTGCTGCCATCAAATTGACCACCGCCCGCTACTTTACCCCCTCCGGACGTTCCATCCAGGCTGAAGGCATAGAGCCGGACATTGCTTTGGCTCACATCAAGCTTGAACCGCTGGATAAACAGGATTTCAAGCCGGTCAAAGAAGCGGACTTATCACGCCATTTGCAAAACGAGAAACAAAAACCTGAAGCCGATGCGGCTGAAACTGATAAAGATAAGGCCAATCTGGAATTGAAGGATTATGCCTTATACGAGGCATTGAACTTGTTGAAAGGCATTAGCATCGTTAAATAGACTGCTTTGCATTGTGTTCCCCCTAAGCTTGGTTGTGCCAAGTTTAGGGGGGCAATTTGGCACAACTCTAAATATAGCTGTTCAGTTCAGTAGGGAGTTTAGGTGTTACTGGCTATTCAAGTATGTCAATGACCCATCCACCCCAATTCAGGGCTTTATGTTCTATTTTATTTAAAAATAATTAAGTTATGGTAGGCAATGAAGAGTCTATCTTTTTCTGTAACGTGTTTATTTTTAAGGCTATGTTCGGTGTGGTGGAACCCGTTGGAACGGCTAGTTAGTTTGTTGCGGCTCATTATCACGCAATACATTTTCATGGAATCTGCAAAAATGTATTGATAGCTTAAACAGAAACAAGTAAAAACCTGCTTGGCTCAGAGTGAATTGCTTCGTCCTTTCGTCCGTTTTACAGAAAAGCTGTACTGGTAATGTGTGCAAGTCATCCAGTAGCGCAATATATTCTGATTCCAAGCATCCGCCTTTGGGGAGATAGAACAAAGAAGTCATGTTCTGTCGCCTGATTGAACTCATTTTCATTGATATTTTTTCTGGATCAAATACTGTTTTAGTAAGCAGGGCTTCATATCGAGAAAGCTTAATAATGGGTGCGAATATAATACGTGCAGGAATATCCCTGTAATTTTCTTGGTTAATGTCACAACTGTTACTGAGTATGATTCCTTTTGTGGATTTCCGTTGCGCAGTTTCTAAGTCAATTATGCTAAAACTATCCCAGCCATCTCCTTGCAGGACTCCATCTTGGTGTTTAGTGGTGTAATAATTCATTTTATCGGGAAAATTTTTAAGCTCCTTAATAAGCCCGTCCTTGGCTTCCTGAGTTAGGTAATAGGGAATGTGTTCTTTAATATCCTCTAATTTGATGCCCATAAACACCTTAGCTGTTATACAATTCCCATAGGTTTTCATATAAAACCTGCTCAAATTCATGACCTAGCGATTCTTGATTTGAAGAAAGCTGTTCATAAAAGCTAGTAAGGGCCGCCTCGAATTTTGTTTCTTCGTATGACTTAGGATGTCCGGTCAAAATATTCTGTTTCTGATCATGTGTTGGGGAAGTCCCATAATGCGCTGAGGTATAATTTTCGCCTGCCAAACAATACGCATTGTTTGGGGAAGGCTCATTATTGCGATCGAAAGGTAAGCACGAACCGGCCAGCATCCCTGCAATTACAACGCTATTGAATGTCCGTGATGTCTGCTCAATGTGGTAATTATTCATATTCCGGCTCCAGTCGCATGAGAGTCTGTTCTGTCAGGCAATCGAAAAATGTTTCTTTGTTTACACGGTGGATATGCTCAAGTGCGCTATCCAGCCCCTCCTCAATTTGCCCAATGGGAATACCGCCCATTTCCTTTATAGTGTCGATATCAATCACAACACCTTCGCGTATGGATTGATCAAGCATCGTCACTTTTGCCCCAGAAATAATCTGGACAATGTTGATGAAGCCATCAACAGGAATATCCATCCGTGCTTGGTAGGTTTCCCGGGTTAACTGATGGCTTCCAATTTTCAACGATAAATTAGCCAAGCTGACTTGATCAACAGGGTCGCCAGACTGAATAAGGTCAACATATTTGATGGAATAACGTATAACCTGGTCGATTAATCCGCTGTTCTTTATAATGCCAATCATCTTAATGATTGTCGGTTTAAAATCACTCCATCCTTTATAGGGTAAGTTACAGGCTATCGCTATGCTACGGTCACCAATCAAAAAACTATAATTTGCCAAGCGAATGCGGACAAGTGGAACATATTGGAGATTAGGGTCGCTGTTCCGTATTGCTTCTGGTAGGTCGGACTGAGGAAGCCGTTCCAATTGTTTTTCACCTTCAAATGCTGAAAAGAAAATGCCAGGCAACATAGTTGATACGGGAAAACGTGCATTAAAGCGGCACTCAAATAGTGCGTCCAATAATGGTTGTTTGCCAAGTCGCGTTGGAAGATTAGCCATTTTTATGCTTTGTGAGTAGGTTTAATTAACTTTAGTGCTAAGAATAACGCATTTAGGTCAGCTCTTCCACATTATAGGAAGCTTGAACGGTTTCCTTGTGGCATCCGTATTTTTAGGCGGTTTCCGAATTAGCCAACCCAATCTAGTACACCACCCCTACACCCCATAACAATCCTGATAACGTTTAATCGCTTCCAACCTACCATCGCCATTGTCTGACAAATAACTGACAATATCCGCCAAGCAGATAATGGCAATAACCGGCATGGCAAACTGCTCGCGCACATCTTGCACTGCAGAGGTATCGTGCAGGCCCTTTTCTTGCCTGTCCAAGGCAATCAGCACCCCAGCCGGTTTGGCTTGGGCATCGTTGATAATCTCCACCGACTCCCGTACCGATGTGCCTGCCGTGATGACATCATCGACAATCAGCACATCCCCTGCCAAAGCCGTGCCTACGATCAATCCGCCTTCGCCGTGGTCTTTCGCTTCTTTGCGGTTGAATGCAAAAGGGATATCGCAGCCAGTCAGCCGCGCATAAGCAATGGCGACCGCACTCACCAAGGGAATGCCCTTATAAGCCGGGCCGTACAGCATAGCGGCAGGCAACTCCGATTGTATAAGCGCTTGTGCGTAAAACTCACCCAACTGCCCCAAGCGTGCGCCAGTGTTGAACAAGCCGGTATTAAAAAAATAAGGGCTGAAACGGCCTGATTTTAGGTGGAACTCGCCGAATTTAAGGACACCGCAGTCCAAGGCAAAGCTTATGAAATCGCGTTGATAATCATGCATAATGGCTAAACAGTAAAATAATAAATGGGGCTATTGTACTTGATGGCTGGCTTAACAGGCATCCTTAGCAGTCGCCGTGAAACGGCTAGGGCAGGAATTTTTGCAACACCGTATCCAAAAACAGCCAGCCTTGCCCGGTACATGCGTAATCCGTACCGTTAAAGCCAATCAAACCCTGTTGCAGGCATTCAGCCAAGCCTGGCTGCAATGACTCGGGGGCTAGTCCAGTGGCTTGCTGGTAAGCAGCCAAGGTGAAGCCCTGCTTTAAGCGCAAATGGTTCATTAAAAACTCCAGCGGCACATCCTGTTGGGCCAGCGTTTGCACTGTTTCGCCGGACATCCCTTCATTAAGGTACTGCTCAGGTTTTTTAGGCTTAAAAGTACGCACAATTTGCCCGCTAGGTGCAGTGATTTTGCCATGCGCCCCCGCACCAATGCCTAAATAATCGCCAAACTGCCAGTAATTGAGATTGTGCTGGCATTGCCAACCGGCGCGGCTGTACGCCGATATTTCGTATTGCCGGTAGCCCGCATCGGCCAGCAAAGCTTGGCACTGTTGCTGTACCTTAAAAACACTATCGTCATCAGGCAATTTGGGCGGATATTTATGAAAATAAGTGTTCGGTTCCAACGTCAATTGGTAAAAAGAAATATGCGCCGGAGCCAAACCAATCGCCGTTTGTATATCCCTAATGCTAATATCAGGGCCCGCTTCAGGCAGCCCGAACATCAGGTCAAGGTTAATATTGTCAAACCCCGCATGGTGGGCAATTGCCACTGCGCGTAGGGCCTCGTCCGCCGAATGCACCCGGCCAATTTTTTTTAACATTGCCGCATCAAAGCTTTGGATGCCAATCGACAAGCGGTTTATGCCCAATACCCTAAAATCGGCAAATTTTTGGCTTTCAAACGTGCCGGGGTTGGCTTCCAAGGTGATTTCAATGCCCGCTTGCAACGGCGTGATAGCGCTAATGCCTTGCAACAGCCGCTCGAACGATTGTGGCGCAAACAAGCTAGGCGTGCCGCCACCGATAAAAATACTGCTGATAGGGCGGTCTATGGCATGGCGCTGGCACTCGTGCGCCAAGTCCGCCAATAACCGGTCAATGTACCGCGCTTCGGGCAGGTCATCTTTAACGGCATGGGAATTAAAGTCGCAATACGGACATTTTTTAATGCACCAAGGGATGTGTATGTAAAGGCTAAGAGGCGGCAAGCGGGTTATCAAAATGAGTTGCAGAACATGGGCAGGGTAGGGCAGTTTAACATCAAGCCAAGTCGGCGGCATCCTTATAACCCTAATCTGCTTTACAGTCATGCCCGTAAGTAGGCAATCCATTACGGCAGGGCTATAGAGTGTTAGAATAGCCCAATTATCCGCCGCACCTTGGGAGGATAAGCGCTTAACATTATAATTACCCCACCTATCACCAAAAAGAGGATGCTATGCGGAACTTGAAGTCTTTACCCGCGATAATCGGAGCGGCGATTGTTGTTGCCGGTCTGTTATACGTGGCTTTTTATTTCGTCTTCCTGGATCTGTTTGTTGATTTATGGTGGTTCAAATCGTTAAATTTTGAAGCTTATTTTTGGCTCAAACTGCTGTACAAGTTCTTTTTGTCCGGTGCGGTGACGCTGATATTCTTTGCCATTTTCTTTCTGCACTTCTGGATTGCCTCCAAATTCTTAGGGCTTAACCCGCCCGATGAAGTATTGGCCAACCGTAGCCAGAAGCAACGCTTCCAACGTGTTGCCGATGCTTTTGCCAGTGGCTCCGAAAAGATTTATACCCCGTTCGCCTTGCTATTGGCATTTTTTATCGCCATTCCCTTTTATAACCAATGGGAAACGGCATTGCTGTTCTTCTTTGGTGGTGATTCCGGCATAAAAGATTCCGTTTACGGCAACGATGTCAGCTTCTACCTGATGTCTTACCCGACCTATATGCTCATCCAAAAAGAGCTGCTGGCGACCGCCACACTTATTTTTAGCATGGTCGGCTTGCTGTATTGGGCGGAACATAAGTTTGTGCCCAACCAACGCAAGGCATTCCCTTTGGGGGCAAAAATCCATCTCACCCTGCTGATCAGTTTTGTCTTTGGCTTTGTGGTCTGGGGTTTCATGTTGCGGCGCTACGCATTACTGTACACGGATTATCATGAGCCAGTCTTCTATGGCCCTGGGTTTGTCGAAATCCAATACTACGTCACCTTAATTTGGGCTTCAATCGGCACTTTTTTGGCTGCATCCCTGAGCCTTATTGTTTGGGTTTTTTCCGAGCATCATCGGGTAAAAACCCCTTTTTTTGTTGCCATCAGCGCATTTGCCGTCGTGTTGGGGCTGCAAGAAGCCACCTTTATCCCTAAGATGATCCAGCGCTACATCGTCAACCCCAATCCGGTGAAAAAGGAACATCCCTATATAAAGCATAATATTGATGCCACCATCAATGCCTATAACTTGAATAACATTAAGTCGGTGGATGTCAATATAAAGCTGGATGCCGCCAAGGATATTGAGACCTGGGGTACACAGAAGCGCTTTGAAAATATTCCCGTGTGGGATAGGGAATTTATTATTGACAGTTATCGGCAATTGCAGGAAATACGGCCTTATTATAAATTCCGTTCTGTTGATGAAGACCGCTATTTCACCCTAAGCCATATCCGTCAAGTCAATATCTCGGCCCGCGAAATTAATGTGGAAAAATTGCCTGCGGAAGCGCAAAACTGGGAGAACATGCATTTGCGCTATACCCACGGCTATGGCGCAGTCATCACCCCTGCCGCCCAAGATGCCGACAAACCGCAAACCTGGTATTTACGCGATCTCAATATGTCCTCAGATGTCGGCTTTAGCACCCGCCACCCTGACATTTACTATGGGCAAGAAAAACTCGATTATGCCATCGTGCCCAATAAATTGGATATTGTTGGCATTGCCGGTAGCGACCCCAGCTTTAAAGAAGCCTATAACGGTGAAGGCGGCATACCTATCAGCTCCGCTTTCCGCAAAGCCTTGCTGTCGATTTATCTGAAGGAAGAAAAAATATTTTTTTCCACCAATATCACCAGCGAAAGCAAAGTAAAAATACACCGCAACATCGTCGACCGCATCACCCATTTAGCCCCCTTCCTGCACCTTGACAAAGACCCCTACGTGGTCATGGGCAAAGACCGTTTATACTGGATAGTGGATGCCTACACGCTGTCAGACAAATATCCTGCCGCCAAGCCTTCCGAAGACACATTTCTGGATGGCGGGCAAAAATTCAACTATATGCGCAATGCCGTCAAAGTGGTGGTGGATGCCTTTGATGGTGACGTTGACTTTTATATAGCCGATGACAAGGATATGCTGATAAAAGCTTACCGCAACGCCTACCCCAGCCTGTTCAAAAGGCTAGACGACATGCCGGCCGAACTGAAGGAACATTTGCGCTATCCGCGTGATTTTTATTACCAACAAATGAAAATCTACGCCAAATACCATCAACAAAACCCCGAACTGTTTTATGAACAAGCAGAAACCTGGCAATTTGCCAATGTGCGGGAACAAACCGTGTTGCCCTATTACCAAACCATGGATTTTGGCAACTGTAATGACCAAGAAGAGTTTGTGCTGATCAACCCCATGACACCGGTCAACCGCACCAACTTGAGCATGATTGGTGTTGCCGGAATTTTGGATAGCGGCGAATGTGGGCTGGCCTATAGTCCTAATATCACCGTGTATAAGTTTGGCAAAGAAGTGCAAGTGAACGGCCCCGCCCAGATTGAAGCGCTTACACAGCAAGTGCCCGAAATATCGGCCCAGTTCACCTTATGGGGGCAATACAAATCGATTGTGGAAATGGGCCGTATGGTTATTTTACCGATGGGCAACACCGTATTGTATGTGCAGCCTATCTATATCGCCTCGACCAAAAACAAAATGCCCGAACTGACCCGAGTTATCGTATCCATCGGCAATGAAACAGTTATGGACACCACCTTGGCCTCCGCCTTTGAGCGCTTAAAACAGAAATTCATAAGGAATGCCGGGGTTAGCCCCGACAAGCAAATTGACTCGCCGATTAAATAAGGCAGACGGCATTTATTAACCGATGTTGCGCAGCGCGTTGACTGGACGCAGCACCCGAGGCCCCTCTTCGGCTTCGTTCGCTGAAAATCTTGGAAGCGGAACGAAGACAAGCGAAGATTTTTGGGTGGTGGTTAAATATTAACTGGCGTGTTCCAAGTTATACTCGTGTATGAAAATTGCCAGATTATCGCCGGGCATTTTCAATTGCCTTTGCCAAGACATGCGCCTGACAGCCCTTTATCTGTGCAGTTTTACCAAGCAAAACCAGCTTAATGATGGCGCCAATGCTAATAAGTCTTGCGAAAACCCCAAGGGGAGATTTATAGTCTGGGCTTGTAATGCACTGGATTTATAAAAATAAAAACTAAGGGGGTATTATGAAGGCATCAACGGCGAAGAGAATCCATATAAAAACACCGAAGCTATTGTTATTACTGGCTTTTGTTATGTCTGGCTGCGAAAGCCACAACAGTACAGAAATTCATAAAGTAGAAGCATTAGGAAAATTTGACCATGCCACCGTGCTGGAAGGGTTTGTAAGCAATAATAAACGGCGCTTAAAGGCAGGGGCCATTAAGGCCACCGACAGCGACAACCGTTTAGTGGCGGTCGCCAACCTAAAAAACACCGCCCATTACGAGCTGGAAATACCGGCGGGTACAATGCTACCCATCGTGCTGACTTTTTATGCCGATATTGACGAGGGGGCTGAAAAACTCAGTGTTGCGGTGGTGGACAGCGATATCACCCAATATGACATCAATCCCTTGACCACCGCCATTGCCAAACGGGCCATGGCGTTGGGCGGCTATACCTACGTTAATATGATGCGGGCGGCGGAAGACTCGGTGCATGTGCCAGACCACAACAAAACTACTGCCGGTTTTCGTGGCGACCCCACCCAGCAGTACGGCGGTTGGCATTAGCCACACCTGTAATTGCCTGATAATAAAAAATTATGACCGGAACAGACCATGAATAAACTAAAAAAAATAGCGGGATTGTTGGTCTTGCTGCTGGCGTCTTCTATTGCCTTGGCGGCAGAAGATGAGAGCGAATGGAATAGCGTGCTAAAAAACCAGTATTTTGCTGGAAAAAGCATCGAAGAATCCAGCGACATTATCGAGCTGGATGCACCCTACCGTGCCGAAGACCCGGCCTTGGTGCCGCTGAAAATTATCAGCAAAATCCCGCAAAGCCAAGACCGCTACATCAAAAAAATCCTCGTGCTGGTAGATAAAAACCCGTTTCCGTTTGTCGGTGAGTTTGACCTGACCCCCGACAGCGGCAAAGCCGATTTGGCGATGCGGCTACGTGTCAATACCTACAGCTATATCCGCGCCATTGCCGAGCTTAATAACGGGCAATTGGTGATGGCGAAAAAATTTGTCAAGGCCAGTGGCGGCTGCTCTGCACCGGTGGGTGCTGATTTGGATGCGGCTATGGCGCGTTTGGGGAAAATGAAGTTCCGTGTCGATGACGGGCTTAAAACCGCCGAACCGAGCATGGTGCAGTTGCTGATTAGCCACCCCAACCTGACCGGGATGCAAATGGACCAAGTGACGCGTTTTGTGAAAAAATCGCACTTCATCAAAAAAATACAGGTCACTTTTAACAACAAACCGATTATGACGGCTAAAACTGATATTGCCATCAGTGCCGACCCTAATTTCCGCTTTTATTTTATACCCGAAGCTAAGGGCGAGTTAAAAGCGCAAGTCACCGATGTGTCTTGTGAAAGCCCCACAGCGCGTGATGCCTGTGCGGAAGGTAGCACTTATAGCGAGACTTATACGGTTAATCCTTAACGGGGCCAGGACACTGTACAGCGCGAAGGGATTCGCAATCCAATCCTCTAAACTTAAGCCAAAACCCCGCCAGCACCTTGCTTTATTGGCGTGCTTACTACGTTGCCCATGACCACAACCGAGAGCCAGATCGAACAAGGCTTGCTCCATAAGCTAACCGACCTTAAATACACCCATCGCGCCGACATCCGTGACCGCGAAGCACTTGAGGAAAACTTCCGCAACAAATTCCAAGCCCTTAATCAAGTCAAGCTAAGCGACGCCGAATTCGCCCGCCTGCGCGACCAAATCGTCAGCCCCGATGTGTTCACCGCCGCCAAAACCCTGCGCGGGCGCAACACCTTTATGTGCGAAGACGGCACCCCCCTACAATACACCCTAGTCAACATCAAAGACTGGTGCAAAAACGACTTTGAAGTTGTCAACCAACTGCGCATCAACACCGACAACAGCCACCACCGTTATGATGTTATCCTGCTCATCAACGGCGTGCCAGTGGTGCAGATTGAGCTAAAAACCCTGCAAGTCAGCCCGCGCCGCGCCATGCAACAAATCGTTGACTACAAAAACGACCCCGGCAACGGCTACAGCCACAGCTTGCTGTGCTTTATGCAATTGTTCATCGTCAGCAACCAAAGCAACACTTATTACTTTGCCAACAACCACAACCAACAATTCAGCTTTAACGCCGACGAGCGTTTTTTGCCAGTGTACCAACTGGCCGACCCAGCCAACCACAAAATAACCCACCTGCACGACTTTGCCGACACTTTTCTGGCCAAATGCACCCTGGGCCAAATGATCAGCCGCTACATGGTGCTGGTCGCTAGCGAGCAAAAACTACTGGTGATGCGCCCTTACCAAATCTATGCCGTTAAGGCCATTGTCGACTGCATTCAGCAAAACCGTGGCAACGGCTACATCTGGCATACCACCGGCAGCGGCAAAACCCTTACCTCGTTTAAAGCCGCCACCCTGCTGAAAGACAACCCGGACATTGAAAAATGCCTGTTTGTGGTGGATCGCAAAGACCTTGACCGGCAAACCCGCGATGAATTCAACAAATTCCAAGCCGGTTGCGTGGAAGAAAACACCAACACCGAAAGCCTCGTGCAACGGCTGTTATCCACCGACTATGCCAATAAGGTCATCGTCACCACCATCCAAAAACTCGGGCTGGCGCTGGACGAAAACGGCAAGCGCCAGCAAAGCCACAAACAACAAGGCAAACCCGCATACAAAGAACGCTTGCAGCCCTTGCGCGATAAGCGCATTGTGTTTATCTTTGACGAATGCCACCGTTCGCAATTTGGCGACAACCACCAGGCCATTAAAAGCTTCTTCCCAAAAGCGCAACTGTTTGGCTTCACCGGCACGCCCATTTTTGACGACAACGCCAGCCAGCCACAAATTGACGGCACGCTGGCCTCCTTAAAAACCACCCAAGACCTGTTCGGGCAACTATTGCACGCCTACACCATCAGCCACGCCATTGATGATAAAAACGTCTTGGGCTTCCATATCGACTATTACCAGCCCGAAGCCGCTTTAGCTGCCCAAGCACAAGCACAAGGCGGCAAAAAAACCCCAGGCCAAGCCGCAGATAGCCACGCCCGGCAAGCGGTGGTCGATGCCATCCTAAAAAAACACGATGCCGCCACCCACTCGCGCCGCTTCAACGCCATTTTGGCGACCGCCTCCATCAACCATGCCATAGACTATCAGCAACTGTTCAAAACCCGACAGGCACAACGGCAAGCCGAAGACGACAGCTTTGTGCCGCTTAATGTCGCTTGCGTGTTCTCGCCACCGGCACAGGCACTGGCGCAAGACAACAACAGCCAAAACGGCAAAAACCTGGCCGACATCAGACAACTGCAAGACGACCTGCCGCAAGAAAAAGCAGACAACCAACAGGCACCGGAACAGAAAAAAGCCGCCTTAATGGCCATCATTGCCGACTACAACCAGCACTACGGCACCCACCACAACATTAACGAATTTGACCTGTACTATCAGGACGTGCAAGACCGCATCAAAAAACAGCAATACAGCAACCAAGATTGCCCGCGTAAAGGCAAAATAGACATCGTTATTGTGGTGGACATGCTGCTGACCGGCTTCGATTGCAAATACCTGAACACCCTGTATGTGGACAAAAACCTTAAACAGCACGGCCTGATACAAGCCTTCTCGCGCACCAACCGCGTGCTGAACGACTGCAAGCCGTGGGGCAACATCTTGGATTTCCGCGGCCAAGAAAAACAAGTTAATGAGGCGATAGCATTATTTTCTGGCCTACCCAGCGATCAGGCCAAACAAATCTGGCTAGTGGACCCCGCCCCGGTGGTGTTGGACAAACTGAAAGCAGCCGTCAGCAAGCTAGAAAACTTTATGCACAACCAAGGGCTAAGCTATGCCCCGGAACAAATCGCCAACCTGAAAGGCGACACCGCCCGCGCCGAATTTATCAACCACTTTAAAGACGTGCAGCGGCTAAAAACGCAAATAGACCAATACACCGAGTTAAGCCAAGACCACCAAGATAAGGTAGCGGAAATATTGCCGGAATATACCCTACGCGCATTTAAAGGGGCGTATCTGGACACCGCCCAACAACTGAAAGCCCAACAAAACCCAGGCAAAGACAGCCCCGATGCCGTGCAACAACTGGATTTTGAATTTGTGCTGTTCGCCTCGGCGGTGATTGATTACGATTACATCATGGGGCTGATAGCCCAATCCACGCAAACCACCAGCAAGCAAAAAATGACCCGCCAACAGCTGATTGAACTGATCAGCGCCCACGCCAACCTAATGGACGAACGCGACGACATCATTGCCTACATCAACAGCCTTAACAGCGGCGAAAGCCTGACCGAAGCCGCCATCCGTAGCGGCTACCAAGCCTTTAAGGCCAACCAAGCCGCGCAACACCTGGCCACTATCGCCCACCAGCACGGGCTGGCCCCAGCCGCCCTGCAAGCCTTTGTCGATAGCACCATCAACCGCATGATCTTCGATGCCGCACAACTGACCGACCTGCTCGCACCGCTGCAACTGGGCTGGAAAGCACGGACACAAAAGGAGCTGGCACTGATGGCGGAGCTAATGCCGCTGTTGCACAAACTCGCCCAAGGGCGCAATATTTCGGGGTTGTCGGCTTATGAATGAGCCAACGGAAAAAGCCTTGGTGCCTGTGTTGCGCTTTCCTGAGTTTAAAGGGGTCTGGGAAGTAAAAATATTACAAGATTTATTGTCGTTGACTATTAGGGAAAGAAAAAAACCCATTACGCCGTACACAGGTTTAGGCGTAAGAAGTCATGGTAAAGGTACATTCTTAAAATATTTAGAAAATCCAGAAAAAAATTCAATGAAACTTCTCTATGAAGTGCAGCGCGACGACTTAGTTGTTAGTATTACTTTTGCATGGGAAGGTGCAATTGCCATAGCAGGGCTCTCTGATACAGGTTCACTGGTTTCTCATCGTTTCCCGACATATATATTCAAAAGAAATATCGTAATTTCAGAATTCTTTAGGTACATTATTCTTGATAAGCAGTTTGTTTATAAACTTGGTGTCATTTCTCCTGGAGGTGCAGGAAGAAATAGAGTTTTAAACAAATGTGATTTCTTAAAGCTAACCACATTACTTCCTAATATTGAAGAACAACAAAAAATAGCCGATTGCCTAACCTCCCTAGACCAACTCATCAACGCACAAAGCCAAAAAATCGACCTGCTAAAAACCCATAAAAAAGCCCTGATGCAGCAGCTTTTCCCGCTCGAAGGCGAAACCGTACCCCGTTTGCGTTTCCCTGAGTTTAGGGGGGCGGGGGAGTGGGAAGCAGCAACACTTGGGGATAAAAATGTCTCAGTTTTTGTAAAGGAAAGGCTGTCGTTGGAAAAATTGACTTTAGACAACTATGTAAGCACAGAAAATCTATTGCCTGAATATGCTGGAGTTAAAGCAGCCTCTAAACTTCCACCAACCGGGTCTTTTACTCGGTTCAAAAAAGGTGATGTATTAATATCAAACATTCGTCCCTATTTGAAAAAAGTTTGGTCAGCCAACAAGGAAGGTGCGTCTTCAAATGATGTAATTGTTATCCGTGCCCAGACAAAAGTCAGCAGCCATTTTTTAACGTGTTTACTCAAAAATGATGAGTTTATAAATTACATCATGAAAGGGGCTAAAGGCGTAAAAATGCCAAGGGGTGATATATCCTTAATGAAGGATTACCCTATAGCGTTTCCATGTATCAGCGAACAACAAAAAATCGCCGACTGCCTATCCTCCCTAGACCAACTCATCAATGCCCACAGCCAAAAACTGACCACCCTAAAAACCCATAAAAAAGCCCTGATGCAACAGCTTTTCCCCGCCGTGGCTGAGGAGCTGGCATGACCGGACAATTGCTTATTTATCAGCAAAGTAGCCTGGATGAAGCAAAGCGCAATCCGGGGCTTGGTGGCACGGTTGCCCTGTATTACGCTACGCTAATACAGGCTACATTCTTTTCTGTTACAGGCTACATTGCTGATAGGCATTGCGTATCTTTTTTGGTACACTAAAATAATGACCCCCATACTTTCTGTTAAATTTTTTGCCACGCACGCCGATAGCGAACCCGTTAGGGAATGGTTAAAAAGTTTATCTGCCCAAGATAGAAAAACGATTGGTGAAGACATAAAAACGGTGCAATTCGGTTGGCCTCTTGGTATGCCGTTAGTCGATCACATTGATGGCGACATTTGGGAAGTCAGAATCAAGCTTGATAATCGGATAGCGCGGGTTCTGTTTGTGATTATCAACAACACCATGATTTTGCTACATGGATTTATCAAGAAAAATCAAAAAACACCTAAGCCGGAACTCGATTTGGCAAAACAAAGATTGAAAACTTTGCAGGGGAAAAAATGACAAATCAAACCACAGAAAATCTTCATATCGGTAGCGACTTTGACGATTTCCTTAGTGAACAAGCAATGCTTGAAGAAGCGACAGCCGTTGCCACAAAGCGTGTTATTGCTTGGCAAATTTCACAAGGCATGTCTACGCTTAAGCTGAGCAAGACGGCAATGGCAAAAAAAATGCACACCAGTAGGGCATCGCTTAATAGGTTGCTAGATGAAGAAGATACCAGTTTAACCCTGACAACTTTAGTGAGTGCCGCCGCCGCGCTTGGCAAAAAAGTTAGGATAGAGCTGGAATCTATCTGATGCGCTGCGTTGACCGGGTGTGGCAGACGTGTTGTAGCATGTTGGGGTAACCCCAAGACATAAAAGGAACGAACCCCATAAAATCGGCAGCTTTCTGGCAAAATTGCCCGGTATTACGCTTATGCTAATACAGGCTACATTTCTGCGGTGATTTCCAATCACGATTATTTGACAATAACAGGTGAGCTATGCAACTAACCATCAACGTGCCCGATACCTTACCCAAGGCAAGGGTGGCACAACGCATCAGGGAACTTGAACAAAGCCTGCAAGATGAAGCGAGCTTTATGGCTTCTGTGTTGCCGACCAAACAGGCCAAACAAGAGAAACTAGCTGTATTGATCAGAATTGCACAAGAATGCGCCGCATTACCTACGCTGGATAACCGTTCAGCCGACGAAATACTGGGATACAGTAACAGCCCGGAAGGCTTATGGGGAAATGAATAATGGTTATCGATTCTTCAGTATTAATTGCCATCTTGTTACAAGAAGAGGATGCCAGCCAATATGCCCAAAAACTGCTTGAAACCGAACAAGTTTTTATCAGTGCAGTGAGTGTCGTAGAAGCATCAATGGTCATTGAACATAAGAAAGGCGAATTAGGTGCGATCAAATTCGACGAGTTAATGCAATTGATTGACCCAATCGTCATTGCCTTCGACACACAGCAAGCAAAACTTGCCCGCAAAGCTTGGCGCACATACGGCAAAGGCAGGCATCCAGCCAAACTAAATTTTGGCGACTGTTGCAGCTATGCCGCCGCCCAGCATAGCAACATGGCATTGCTATTTAAAGGTTACGACTTCTCTCAAACCGATATTCCATCCGCGCTGTAGTATGTTGGTTGGGGTGTCCAAATGGCATAATCGGTGATTGTCAAGAAGTAAACTCTTCAAAGACCCCATCGACTTTATCAGAGAGGTATTAGCATGATTACCGACACCGAAATAAAGGTAAAAGGCGTTCAAATCCTGGCCCAATATCTGGGTGACATTGAAATGGAACGCTTTATTGCCCTTATCCAACGGGAGCCGTTTGACTACACCCAATGGCGGCAAGATATGGACACTGATGACAGCTTAGAAGCCATCAGCAGGAAAGCGATGAACCTAAGAAACAAACAGGCCAACCACACCCAACCCCCGACACCGCATAACCCCCAACCATGACCCAGCATGTAGGTTGGGGTGAAGGTACGAACCCCAACAAAATTAAACGCCTAATGGCACGATTGCCGCATATTACGCCGCCCTAACACAGCAAGGTAGCCTGGATGAAGCAAAGCGCAATCCGGGGCTTGGTAGCACAATTGCCCCGTATTACGCTACGCTAATACCGGAAATTTTCAGAGTAGTTGTCGCCTCGACGGTTAAATCTTAAGCGGCTTTTTTGTTCCGAGTTATCTCCTCTGCGTTTGGTTTTTGGTTAGCTTTGGTCTTATCAGGATCGGAAATTTTCAGAGTAGTTGTCGCCTCGACGGTTAAATCTTAA